>Ga0209266_1000026_pt1 | contig 135167 bp, 117 predicted proteins | sample GraSoiAngelo_132_FD_185889 | JGI IMG/M metagenome (GOLD analysis project Ga0209266, IMG submission 185889) | Grasslands soil microbial communities from the Angelo Coastal Reserve, California, USA - 14_0929_02_40cm (SPAdes) (version 2) | ecosystem: Environmental > Terrestrial > Soil >...
GCGCGCGACGGTGAAGCTCCGCGGCGGTCTGCAGGTGGACCTGCGCGCCGTCGAGCCGGCGGCCTACGGCGCCGCCCTGCTGTACTTCACCGGTTCCAAGGCGCACAACATCGAGCTCCGCACCATCGCCCAAGAACAGAGCTACAAGCTGAACGAGTACGGCCTATTCAAGGGCACGCGGCGCGTGGCCGGTAAGACCGAGGCGGAGATCTACGCCAAGCTCGGCCTCGACCTGATGCCGCCGGAGCTGCGGGAGGCGCGCGGGGAGATCGCCCTGGCGCGCGAGCACCGGTTACCCCAGCTGGTCGAGCTCGACGACATCCGCGGCGATCTCCAGATGCACACCAACGCCACCGACGGGCAGGCGACGATCGACGACATGGCCCACGCGGCCCGGGCGCTCGGCTATCAATACATCGCCATCACCGATCACTCGAAGCGCGTGACGATGGCGCATGGCCTCGATGCGAAGCGGTTACGGGAGCAGTGGCGGGGGATCGACGAACGCAACGGCGCGAACCCGGGGGGCGGGGGGGGGCGGGGGGGGCGGTTCACCATCCTGAAGAGCATCGAGCTCGACATCCTCGAGACCGGCAAGCTCGACCTGCCCGACGACGTGCTCGCCGAGGCGGACTACGTCGTCGCCACGATCCACTACGGCACGAACCAGCCGAAAGAGGAGCTGACGCGCCGGCTGGTGGGTGCGGCAGAGCACCGCTGGATCGACGCCATCGGCCACCCCACCGGCCGCCTGCTCGGCAAGCGCGAGCCTTATCCCCTCGACTTCGACGCGCTGTGCCGCGCCTGCGCAGGCGCCGGGTGCCTGCTCGAGCTGAACGGCCACCCAGAGCGGATGGATCTGCCCGACACCCTGGCGGCCGCGGCGCAGCGGCAGGGCGTCCGCTTCGTGCTCTCGACCGACAGCCACCAGCCGAACAACCTGGTGTTCATGAAGTACGCGGTGGATCTGGCGCGGCGGGCGGGACTGGAGGCGCGCGATATCCTGAATACGCGGCCGCTGGAGGAGTTCCGAAAGGGATTGAAACGGGCGGCGCGATGAGCTCGAGCTGCACCACCGGCGCGAAGCTGCGGCGGTGGTGCCACGTGAAGCCGAACGCCGCCAACGCGGCGAGGTGCTCCGGCGTCCCGTAGCCCTTGTTGCTCGCCCAGCCGTAGATCGGGTGGCGCCGTCCCAGCAGCTCCATCAGATAGTCGCGCACGGTCTTCGCCACCACGGAGGCGGCGGCGATCGAGTGGCAGTGCACGTCGCCGTCCACGATCGCCTCGTGCGGGCACCCCAGCTCGGGAGCCGGCAGCCCGTCCACCAGTACGTGCGCCGGCTGGACGGCCAGCCGCGCCAGGGCGCGCCGCATCGCGAGGATGCTCGCGCGCCGGATGTTCAGCCGGTCGATCTCGCGCACGCTCGCGGCGCCCACGGCGACGGCGAGCGCCCGCGCGCGGACGACGGCCGCCAGCCGCGCCCGCTTCGGGGCCGACAGCATCTTGGAATCACGCAGGCCGCGGATGATCTTGCAGAACGGCGGAAACACGACGGCCGCGGCCACCACCGGACCGGCCAGTGGACCGCGGCCTGCTTCGTCGAGACCGGCGACGAGTCCTTCTCCTCCACCCCGCGCCTCCCAGAACGCGATCTCGCGCTCCAGCGTGGGGCGGGGGCCTCTCACGCCTCTTGCTTCTCCACCGTCTCGGGGACCGTCAACCCACGCTTCTCCCGGATGCGCGCCGCCTTGCCGGCGAGGCGCCGCAGGAAATACAGCTTGGCGCGCCGCACTCGCCCCTTGCGGACCAACTCGATCTCCGCGATGGACGGCGAGTGCGACGGGAAGATGCGCTCCACGCCGACGCCGGCGGAGATCTTCCGCACCGTGAAGGTCGCGTTGATCCCGGCGCCCCGCCGGGCGATGCACACGCCCTCGAACGCCTGCAGCCGCTCCTTGTCGCCCTCGCGCACCCGCACCATCACGCGGACGGTGTCGCCCGGATCGAACGCGGGCAGGTTGGTCCTCAGGCCTTCCCGCTCGATCGCTCTCAGTCGGTCCATACCCTCATCCTCGTTCCTGAAATCGCGCCCAAAGATCGGGCCGCCGCTCGCGCGTCAGCCGCTCGGCCGCCGCCGCGCGCCACGCCGCGATCTGCGCGTGGTCGCCGCTCAACAATACCGCCGGCACATCCAATCCGCGATAGCTCGGCGGGCGGGTGTAGCTCGGCGGGGCGAGCAACCCGTCGTAGTGCGAGTCCGTGGCGGCCGACTCGTGGTCCCCAAGCGCGCCCGGCAGCAGCCGCACGACCGCGTCGATCACGCACAGCGCCGCCGGCTCGCCCCCGGACAGCACGAAATCGCCGAGCGACAGCTCCTCCGCCCCCAACCCGTCCGCCACCCGCTGATCCACGTCCTTGTAGTGGCCGCACAACAGCGTCAACTCCCGGCCCACCGCGAACCGCACCGCGTCGCGGTGCCCGAAGGGCCGACCGCGCGCCGAGAGCAGCACGATCGGCGGCCCCGCGCGCAGGTCCTCCACCGCTTCGAAAAACGGCTCGGGCTTGAGGACCATCCCCGCGCCCCCGCCGTAGGGATAGTCGTCCACCGTCTTGTGCCGGTCGTGCGTGTAGTCGCGCAGCTGCACGACCCGGTAGCGCACCAGCCCCTGCTCGGCCGCGCGCCCCACGATGCTCGCCGCGAGCGGCGCCGGGAACACCTCCGGGAAGAGCGTCACGACGTTAATCGTCAGCATCGGCCTCTTCCACCGCGACGAAATGATCGCGCCACGGCTCCACCACGGCGCGCGACGTGACGCCCAGGAACCCGAGCAACCACTCGCGGTGGTAGGCGCGCCGCCGCGCCACCACCAGCGGCCCAGCCACCACCTGCCGCTCCGCGTTCACCACGTACAACCGGGCCTTCGGCACGAACACGGCGCCCGGGTTCTCCACCAGAGGGATGACCGCGACCTCCCCCCGTTGACCGTGCGGCTTGCGGAGCCGCCCGACTAGGCGGGCCGTTGGCCCAGCACGCCCGCCTGCTTCAGCAGCGAGCGCACCGTGTCGGTCGGCAGCGCGCCCTTCTCGAGCCAGGCGCGCGTCTGTTCCGCGTCGACCTGGATGCGCGCCGGATTGGTGCGCGGGTTGTAGTTCCCGAGCGTCGCGACGAACCGGCCGTCCCGGGGAGACCGCGAGTCCGCGACGACGATCCGGAAGTAGCTCTGCCCCTTCCGTCCCACGCGCCGCAGTCGAATGCGAGTAGCCATAGCGTCCGTCAGGTCCTTTTCGAGGGCGTTGCCGACAGGGCCGTAAACATAAGCCCACAAAACTACTTAGCGAGTTGCCGGAATCCAAGTGGGGTGTGTTTATTTCTGCCGATGCCGCAAGCCGCGTGGCTGCAAGGGCTCATCACCGTAGGGGTTGGCGCCGTGTCGGGCGGGATCACGAACGCCGTCGCGGTCTGGATGCTGTTTCACCCCTACGAGGCGCGGGGGGTCGGCCCGCTCAAGCTGCACGGCGCGATTCCCAAGAACAAGGCGCGGCTCGCGAAGAGCATCGGGAAGACCGTGGGCCAGCGCCTCCTGACCGAAGAGGACCTGGCCCGCCAGCTCAGCGCGCCCGGCCTGCGGGAGGCGTTCGACCGCGCGATCGCCGTCTTCCTCGACCAGATGCTCAACACGTCGCGCGGTACGTTGCGCGCCGAGCTGCCGCCGGCCGTCGTGGCCGAGCTCGAGCGCTCGCTCGAGCCGCTCGCCGAGCGGCTGGCCGAGAAGCTCGCCGACTTCGTGGAGGGGCCGGGGTTCGAGGCGGCGGTCGAGAAGTACGTGACGCTCGAGCGCTGGGTGGAGGACGGGCTCGCGCATCCGGAACTCGAGCGTGGGGTGCGGGAGTTCGTGGCCGGACAGCGGGCGCGCCTGCTGCGCGACGACCGCCCGCTGCTCGAGCGGTTGCCGCCGGGCCTCGTCGCGGCGCTGGAACAGGCGATCGCCGATTACCTCCCGGTGGCGGTGGAGCGGCTGGGCGACCTGCTCACCGATCCCGCGGCGCGCGCGCGCGTGCGCGACGCCCTGAAGCGGTTCCTCGACCGCGCGATCAGGAGCCTCCTCGTGCACGAGCGGCTGATGGCGAAGCTCGTGGTCACGGAAGCGCGCATCGACCGGGTGCTCGACGGGCTGGAAGACGGCGGGCTCACGGAGCTCGCCGAGGTGATGGGTTCGGCCGACTTCCGGGCGCAGGCGGCGCGCGCCGTGAACGACGCGGTGGTGCGGTTCCTGCGCACCCCGCTCGCCGAGCGGCTCTGGGCCCTCGGTCCGGACCGCCTGGACGGGCTCGAGCGGGCGGCCGCGGACTACATCGTCGCCGCGCTGCGGGCGCCCGCCACGCGCAAGTGGGCCGCGCGCCGGGCCCGCGAGGCGATCGAGCTGGGCCGCCGGGCGCTCGCAGGGGACGCGGGCCGGCAGCGGGTGGCCGAGGCGGCCCACGCGGCCGTCACGGCGCTGCTCGAGAAGCCGATCGGCCGGCCGGCGGACCTCCTGCCCGCGGACGCCGAGGCGCGCCTCCGGAGCATCCTCACCGACCCGCTGTGGGAGTGGATGCAGCGGCAGGTCCCCGCGATCGTGTCGCAGCTGTCGGTACAGGAGCTGGTCGAGCAGAAGGTGCTGGGCTTCTCGACGGCGCGCATGGAGGAGCTGATCCGCAACGTCACGCAGCGCGAGCTGACGCTGATCGTGCAGCTCGGCTACGTCCTGGGGGCGATCGTGGGTCTCGTAGCCTGGGGAATCAACGCGCTATTCGGATAGCCGGGAGGCGCTTCCAGCCTGGCCACTTCGCCGGAGCGTCCACCAGTCGCACCACGGGCACACGCTCGACGGTTAGCTGCCGGATTTCGAACCGCCGGTCCGCCGGTCCGCCCACGCGGCGTCGCGCCCACGCACGCCCCAACCCCTTGAAGAACCGCGCCGCCGACGGGCGATCCTCCCACAGCGTGTACCAGACCAGGACGTCGTCTCCTCTGTCGGTCACCACCAGGTAGCGATCGCCGGCCCAGCCGGATGCCAGCAGCGCCGCCGCGCGTTCATCGCCCAACAGCTGCTCGAACAACAACCGGATCTCGAACTCGCCCAGCCCGTCCTCGTAGCGCACCGAGTCCGGGCCGCGCGATCCGAACGCCAGGGGCCGCGGCTTATCGCCTGCCACGTAGCGGTCGGGGTGGAGGATCTGCGACGTGGAGACGGGCATCAGGGGGCCGTACGGCTGTTTGCCGGGATACGCGTGCTCGAACCAGCGCACGAACTCGGCACCGCCCAGGTAGGGGAAGATCAGGCTCTCGCGCAGCCACAGCGGCGCGCTCGAAAACACCTTCATCTGCTCCTGCTGCTTGCCGAGCGCGCCGCGCAGGTCCCAGAAATTCGGGAGGCTCTCGAGCTTCTGCTCCGGCATCAGCACCAGGATCTGCGCCAGCGTGGCCTGCCCCTCGAGGATCGACTGCGCCGCGGTGCGCCGGTCGTTCTGCCGCTTCAGTTCGACCAGCGAGTCGAGATTGACATACTGATCCTGCAGCGCGTGCACCAGCTCGTGGGAGATCACGAGCCGCGCCTGGCTGGGGTCGATGTCGGTGGGCAGGTAGAGCGCGTTGGAGTCGGGATCGAAGTACCCCGCGACCTGCTCAGTGAGGAGATCGATCATCATATGCCGCAGGTCGAGGGAGTCGGGAATCAGGCCGAACAGGCGGTAGGCGGCCTCGGCACCGGCGAGCTCGGCCGGCGGCAGGTCGTCGTCGAACTTGTGGATGACGTAGTCGCGCACCTGCGTGCGGCTGCGGCGCAGCACCACGGGACGGTGCTTGAAGGCGAGGCCCGTGGCCCGCTCCACGGCGGGCATCATCTGCTGCACCGCCAGCTTCAGCTCGGCTTCGCTCTGGACCTGCTGCGCCCTCTGCTCGCATCCCACCAAGGCGCCAAGCAGCGCCGCCAGCGCGCCTGCGGGCCGCCACCGTCTCACTCCTGCCACTCGATCCCCTTCCCGGCCGCGACCCCTACGACGCGCCCGATATCCTGACCCTTCACCACGATCCCCTGATGCTCCAGCTCGCGCCGCAGCAGCTCGTCGAGCTCGGCGCGCCGCTCCGCGAGCGACGGCGTCGGACGGTCGGACGGTCGGACGGTGGTCTCGGTGCCTTGCCGTGCGACGGTCCGACTGTCCGACGGTCCGCCGAGCATCTTTTCGATCTCCGCCCCGATCCGCTCCAGCATCGGGAAGATCTCCGCCACGAGGTCGTCCGCCGGCTCCTGCTGCGGCTTTTCGTGCGTCAGCCCGCGCCGGATCATCGCGTCCACCTTGCGCCGCTCCCGGATCAGGCGGTCGAGCTCCGGCGAGACGCGCGCCGTCGCCTGGGCGTGGGCGCACGCCTCGTCCAGCACGTCGATCGCCTTGTCGGGGCGCGCCCGTTCGGGAACGAAGCGGTCGGTGAGGACGATCGCGGCCTTGAGCGCGTCGTCCGTGATGGCCACGGCGTGGTGCCGCTCGAGGCGCGGCCGGCGCGCGACGAGCACTTCCCACGTCTGGATCGCGTCCAGCTCCTCGACCAGCACCGGCTGGAACCGCCGCTCCAGCGCGGGGTCGCCCCGAATCCACTTGTCGTACTCCCCGCCCGTCGTCGCCCCGATCACGCGAATGTCGCCCCGTACCAGCGCCGGCTTCAGCATGTTCGCCGCGTCCATCGCCGCGCCGAGGGCTGTCCCCTGGCCGATGAGGTTGTGCAGCTCGTCCACGAACAGGATGAGGTCGGGGTCGGCCGACAGCTCCCGCACGAGCTTGCGGATGCGCTCCTCGTACTGGCCGCGGAAGGCGGTCCCCGCGAGCAGCGCCACGTGATCGAGCGCCACGACGTGCGCGTCCTTCAGCGCCGGCGGCACGTCCGCCGCGGCGATGCGCTGCGCCAGCCCCTCCACGATCGCCGTCTTGCCGACGCCCGCCTTGCCGATCAGCGCTGGGTTGTTCTTGTTGTGTCGCAACAGGATGTCCACCACGCGCGCGATCTCGGCATCGCGGCAGCGCACCGGCTCCAGATCGCCGCGGCGCGCCTGGGCGGTGAGGTCCACCCCGACGCGCTCCAGCACCGTCCCGGAATCGAACAGGCCCTCGAACGGATCGCCCATCACCTCACCCCGCCCGCAGGAACCGCACGTACCAGTCGATGATCGTCGCGCCGAACACGAACACCACGGCCGCCCCCATGGCGAGGAATACCCCGAACGGGACGTGACGCTTCCGGCGGTGCAGCAGCAGCAGCGGGACGTACACCAGGCTGCCGAACACCGACCCGGCGAACACGGTCAGCAACACGCCCTTCCACCCGACGAAGGCTCCCACCATCGCCATCATCTTGATGTCGCCGCCGCCCATCGCCTCTTCCTTGAACACCCATCCGCCCACCATGCCGACCGCGTACAGCAAGGCGAAGCCCGCAGCCGCCCCGAGCACCTTGTCGATGAAGCCCGGCACGCCGGCCGTCAGCGACAGGCCGAGACCGAGCACGAGGCCGGTCCAGTTGTACTCGTCCGGAATCAGGTAGTGGCGCGCGTCGGTCACGGCGATGCCGAGCAGGATCGTCCCCAGCACTCCGGCGGTGAGGAAGCGGACGGTCGGCCCGTAGGCCAGCAGGGCGGCGATCCACAGGACGCCCACCACCGCCTCGATGATCGGGTACTGCATGGAGATCGGCTTGCCGCACGAGCGGCAGCGGCCCCGCAGCACGAGCCACGAGACGATCGGAATATTGTCCCGCCATGCGATGCGGCGGCCGCAACGGGGGCAGGTGGAGGGAGGATGGAAGAGGGAGCGCTGTTTCTTGTCTTCGTTGGCGAGCCGCAGGATGCACACGTTGAGAAAGCTCCCGAGACACAGTCCCCAGAGCCCCGCGGCGACCACCAGGATCGGGTCAACGGCCACGCGCCACCTCGTAGAGCAGGATCCCCGCCGCCACGGCGACGTTAAGCGACTCGGCGCCCTGCGCGAGCGGGATCGCCACGCGCTGCGCCGAGACGGCGTTGAGCTGCGGGCGGATGCCCGCGCCTTCGTTGCCCACGATCACGGCGATCGGCCCCTCCCGCTTCCCTCTTCCCTCGTCCCCCAAGGCGCGATGCAACGGGACGCCGTCCGCGGCGGCGGCCCAGAGCGTCACGTCGTGCTTCCGCGCCCAGGCGATGAAGCCGGCGTCGTCGAGCACCACGACCGGATGCCGGAACGTCGCCCCCATCGCGGCGCGCAGCGCCTTGGGACTCGTCGGGTCCGCCGTGCCGCGCAGCACGATCGTTCCGACGGCGCCGAGGGCGTGCGCCGTGCGGATCAGCGTGCCGACGTTCCCGGGATCCTGAACGGCGTCGATCACCAGCGCCACCCCGCCCCCCCGGAGCGCCAGATCGTCCTCGCTCCAGCGGCGTGGCTCGATCACGCCGAGAATCCCCTGCGGCGTGTCGGTATCGGCGAGCTGCAGGAAGGTGCGCGCCCCCACCTCTTCGACCGGCACGGCGTGCCGCTGCAGCTCGGCGACGAGCGCCGTCCCGCGGGCGGTGCGGGCGAGGTCGGGCGCCACGAGGGCGCCCCGGAACGCGAGCCCCGCCGCGAGCGCCTCTTCCACCAGCCGGACGCCCTCGATCAGCGCGAGTCCCCGCCGCCCTCGGGCCTTGCGGCGTTGAAGATCGCGGATCGTCGATTGCAGATTACTGGCTATGGGTTCCCTCGCGCCGTGGCGGCCCCGTGCGGGTCTTCAATATGCGAAGGACCGCGGCATGGGCGCTACGTGAAGATCGCGCTCACCATCGCCGGCTCCGATTCGGGAGGCGGGGCGGGCATCCAGGCGGACCTGAAGACCTTCCATCAGTTCGGCGTGTTCGGGACCAGCGTGGTCACCGCGGTCACCGCGCAGAACACCGTGGGCGTGCGGGCCTGGGAAGCCGTCCCGGTCGCGCTCGTGACCAAGCAGCTCGACGCCGTGGCCGACGATCTGCCCCCGCTGGCGGTGAAGAGCGGCATGCTCGGCTCGGCGGCGGTGGCCGAGGCGGTCGCCGCGGGGATCACCCAGCGCCGCCTCCCGAACTACGTGCTCGACCCCGTGATGGTGGCGACCTCGGGCGACCGGCTGCTCGATCGGGACGCCGAGCACATCATCAGGCGGGACCTGGTCCCGCTCGCGACGCTGGTCACCCCCAATCTCGACGAGGCGGCGATCCTCGCGGGCGAGCCGGTGGAGAGCCCCGCGGCGATGGAGCGCGCCGCACGCGCCCTCGTGCAGCTCGGGGCGCGCGCGGCGCTCGTGAAGGGCGGACACCTGACGGGCGACGCGGTGGTGGACGTGTTGGTCGCGGGCGGTACGGTGCAGCGGTTCACACGGCCGCGGATCGACACCACCTCCACCCACGGAACGGGCTGCACCTTGTCCGCCGCCGTCGCGGCGGGCTTGGCCCACGGCCGGCCGCTCGAGCGCGCGGTGGCGGACGCGCTCGACTTCGTGCAGCGCGCGATGGCGGCCGCGCCGGGGCTGGGTCGCGGCCACGGACCGCTCAATCACTTCGTGCCCGGCCCGCCGCGACCGCCCACGGAAGGGTTGTAGGGGCACGGCAGTGCGTTGTAGGGGCACGGCAGTAGGGGCACGGCAGTGCGTTGTAGGGGCACGGCAGTGCGTTGTAGGGGCACGGCAGTGCGTTGTAGGGGCACGGCAGTGCGTTGTAGGGGCACGGCAGTGCGTTGTAGGGGCACGGCATTGCCGTGCCCCTACTGGGCCCACCAACCAAACCCACCAGCGACGAAATGGTCACCATGGCATGCAATTGGGTTATGCGGCCTGGGCGGACCTGTTCTACCGTCCGGCCATGTCACGACCGCCTCGGGAGGCGTTCCCATGGAGCGTGAGGGGGCGTCGCTCAATGCGCCTCCCCGACCGCGACTACCGCCAGCCCGGGGCCTATTTCATCACGATCTGCACCAAGAATCGAGCGCGGACCTTCGGAGCGGTGATCTCAGGGACTGTCCATCTCAGCCCAGAGGGGGAAATCGCGCAGGACCTTTGGCTCGCCATTCCCCGACACTTTCCAAACGCGCAGCTGGATACGTTCGTCGTCATGCCAGACCACATCCACGGCATCCTGATCCTACTCTCACACCCGGATGCTCAGCCGAGACCTCGACGCTTCGCCGATGCCGTGCCCGCATCCATTTCGACGATCCTCGGCGCATATAAGGCTGAGGTGACGAAGCGCGTGAAGGCGCTCCATGATCGAGCAGGGGTACGGCAACGCCCTGTCGGCACTGTGTGGCAGCGGAACTTCTACGAGCGGGTCATCCGGGGTGCGAACGAGCTGCAGGCGGTCCGTGCATACATCCGCGACAACCCCGGTCGCTGGGCGTTGCGAACCCCGCGTGACAGATGACGCGTACCGATCCACGAGCGGCGTCTCGCCTCGTGTAGGGGCACGGCAATGCCGTGCCCCTACAAATGTCGGGACGTGGCTAGAGCTGCGGCAGCACCCCCCGGATGAGCCGCTCGAGCTGACCCGCGAGCTGCTGGCCCGCCGCGAGAACCTCTTGATGGGACAGCTGTTGCGGGCTCCCGGAGAGGCCGGCCGCCACGTTGGTGATGCTCGAAAACCCGAGGCAGGAGAGCCCGCGGGCCCGCCCCGCGATCACCTCCGGCACGGTCGACATCCCGACGGCGTCCGCGCCGAGCCTCGCGAGCATGCGCACCTCGGCCGGCGTCTCGAACGACGGGCCGAGCAGCGCCGCGTACACGCCTTCCTCGAGGGCGATCCGCTGCGAGCGCGCGACGTCGCGCGCCACCGCGCGCAGCTCGGGGTCGTAGGGGTCGCTCATGTCGGGGAAGCGTTCCTCGCCTTCCGCGACCGGACCCACCAGCGGGTTGCGGAACATCAGGTTGATGTGGTCCGCGATGAGCATCAGCGTGGGCGGTCGAAAGGTGTGGCGGATCCCGCCGGCTGCGTTCGTCACGATCAGCGTGCGCACGCCCAACCGCGCGAACATGCGGGTGGGGAGCGCCGCCACAGCGGGTGCGTGGCCTTCATATAGATGAAAGCGGCCGCTCTGCACGACCACGGGGACGCCCTCGAGCGTGCCGCCCACGAGGTCACCCTTGTGCCCGGGCGCCCCGGGCTCGGGGAACCCGGGGATCTCGCGGTATGGGACGCGCACGGCACGTTGGACCGAATCCGCGACCCCTCCCAGCCCCGAGCCGAGCACGATCGCGACGCGCGGCTCGAGCTTCCCGAGTCGCCGCGCCACGACGTCGGTCGCCTCCTCGATCGTACCGCTCCCCGCTCCCCGCTCCCTGCTGCTCACAGCAGCATCCCCGCCAGCGTCGCCGACAGGAAGTTCGCGAGCGTCCCCGCGATCATGGCGCGGAACCCGAGCCGCGCCAGGTCGTGCTTGCGGTCGGGCGCGAGCGCGCCGATGCCGCCGATCTGGATGCCGACCGAACTGACGTTGGCGAACCCGCACAGCGCGAAGGTGGCGATGGTGAACGATACGGGGTCGAGCTGCCCGCGGAGCGGTCCGAGATCCTTGTACGCGATGAACTCGTTCAGCACCATGCGCTCGCCCAGCAGGCTGCCGATCGTGCCGCTGTCGTGCCACGGCACGCCCATGACCCAGGCGATCGGCCGGAAGATCCAGCCGAGCACCGTCTGGATGCTCTCCGGGAACCACGTCACGTAGCCGTGGACCCAGCCGAAGGCGCCGTTGAGCAGCGCGACGAGCGCGATGAACGAGACGAGCATCGCGATCACGTTGAGCATCAAGTGGAGCCCATCGGTCGTGCCACGAGCCGCCGCGTCCACCACGTTCACGTCGGTGCGCGGGATCTCGACCTTCACGCCCCCGAGGGTCTCCGGCGTCTCGGTCTCGGGCTCGATGATCTTGGCCATCATGATCGTGCCGGGCGCGGTCATGATCACCGCGGTCAGCAGGTGGCGCGCCTCGATCCCGAACGCGATGTAGGCCGCCATGATCGACCCCGACACGTGCGCCATGCCGGCCGTCATCACGGTCATCAGCTCGGACCGCGTCATGCGCGGCAGGAACGGACGAATCGTGAGCGGCGCTTCGGTCTGCCCCATGAAGATCGACGCCGCGACGTTCAGGCTTTCCGCGCCGCTCGCGCCCATCACCTTGTTCATCACGATCGCGAACGCCTTCACGACGAGCTCCATCACGCCCAGGTAATACAGGATCGCGAACAGCGCCGAAACGAAGATGATGGCCGGCAGGACCTGGAATGCGAAGATGATCCCGAGACTCGAGTGCTGTTTGCCGATCTCGCCGAACACGAACTCGGACCCGACGTAGGAGAAGCCCAGGATCGTCTTCACCGCGTCGCCCAGGGCGCTGAACAGCTGCTGGCCGACGGTGACCTGCAGCACGAAAATGGCGAACGCCAGCTGCAGCCCGACCCCCCAGGCCACCACCCGCCAACTGATCGCGCGGCGGTGGCGCGAGAGCGCGATGCCGAGCCCGAGGATAAACGCGATGCCGAAGACGCCGGTGAGCCGCTGCCCCAGCGACCGGGGAGCAGCCTGGGGTGACCGGGTTGGGGCGCTGGGCGCGGGAGTCCGGGAAACGCTGTCGGCCGCGAGGGGCTGCTGTCCGAGCGCGGCCTGCGCCGTGTTCCAGACGAATCGCGGCAGCGTGAACACCGCCAGCGCACACACGAAGGTGACGGCGCAGGCCAGCACGGTTCGGCGCAGGGACATTTAGAGTGCCTCCAGTTCGCTCTGCACCCGCGAAACCAACGCGACCTTCTCGTACTCGGGGAGAAACGCGCTCTCACACGCGTTCAACACCACGCGCGCGAGATCCTGTTTGGTGAGGCCGAAGCTGCTCTGCGCGAGGAAATACTCGTCGGTGAGCGAGATGCCGTCCACCAGCCGGCCGTCGGTGTTGAGAGTGACGACGACGCCCTGCTCGAGATAGCGCTTGAAGGGATGCTCAGCGATGGAGCCGACGGTGTGGGTGTGGAGGTTGCTGGTAAGGCACATCTCGAGGGGGATGTTGCGCGCGATGACGTCCGCGAGCAGGGCGGCGTCCTCACCCAGCCGCGTGCCGTGGCCGATGCGCCGGGCGCCGCAGTCGTGCAACGCCTGATGGATCGAGTCCGGCCCGTCTCCCTCGCCGGCATGGCAGGTGCACGCCATCCCGTGCCCGGCCGCGTACTCGAACGCCGCCCGGTGATCGCGCGCGGGGTACCCTCGCTCCGCGCCGGCGAGGTCGAACGCCACGACGCCCGCCGTGCGGTAGTCCGCCGCCGCGCGCGCCAGCTCGAGCGACTCGGCCGCCGGACGCGTGCGGATCCCGCACACGATCAGCCCGACTTTGATAGCACCCCGCAGCTCCGTCTCCCCGCGCTTGATCCCCGCGAGCGGCGCCTCGATCGCCTGCGCCAGCGTCAGCGACGGCCGGTGGAGCAAGGGCGAGTAGCGCACCTCGACGTAGCGCACGCCGTCGGCTGCAGCGTCGAGCACGAACTCGTACGCGATGCGCTCGAGCGCCGGCGCCGTCTGCATGACGGAGAGGGTGATCTCGTACTTCGTGAGATATTCTTCGAGGCTCTTGGCGTGCTTTACGTGCAGCGCTTCGGCCAGCGCGTCCGGCGTGTCCGCCGGCAGCCGGATCCCCTGGGCGCGCGCCAGCTCGAGCATCGTCTGCGGCCGCAGGCAGCCGTCGAGGTGGACATGCAACTCCGCCTTGGGCCAGCGCCGCAGCACGTCCTTGGAGAGACGCGGCGGGCCCTTGCGGGCGCTGACGACCACCCTGAGGATGGCCCCGCCCTCTCGCACCGCATCGCCCCCGTCCACCGGGCGCCCGACGCCGTCCGTGACGTACGCCGCTCCGCTGCCGAGCAGCTCCGCGAGCTCGCGGTCGAGGACGGCGACGGCGTCCCGCACCGTCGCGCCGCGGGCCACGCTCACCGCTCGATCGTTCACGAAGATGCGGATCATCGGTGCAGCCGCGCGTCGGTTGGCGCCGCGATCGGCTGCCGCAGGTCGCCGAGATACTGCACGAGCGCGTCCAGGTCGGTCATGCCGACGTCGTCCTGGCGGGCGTTCCGCAGCATCGCGTACCCGCTGCCGCCCGCGGCGAGGAAGTCGCTCACCGCGAGCGTGTAGGTGTGGGCGTCGTCCACGGCCGCGCCGTCCGCAAGCCGCAGCCGGGTGATGCGGCGGCCGGCGGGCCGCGCCGGATCGTACCACGCCTCGAGCCCCGCGACGTGCGCGTCGGCGCGCCCGTCCGGTCGGGCGAGGGCGTGCTCCACGGCATCCCGCAGCACGCTGCCGGTCACGGCGAGCCGCACCAGTCGGTTCTGAAACGGCTGCACCCGGTAGAGATCGCCGTACGTGACCGCCCCCGCCGGGACGTCGGCCCGGATCCCGCCGTTGTTGACGAGGGCGACGTCGCTCCGGGCGATGCGGCGCTGCGCATCCGCGATGAGGCGCCCCAGCCCGTATTCGTCGCCCACGCGCCGCAGCTCCTGCTCGAAGCGCGCCACCGGGCGACGCGTGAGTGCGGCGACCGCGCCTGCGTACGCCCGCACCGAGTCCGCCACGCCGTCGTCGGGGTGAACCAGATCCGCGAACGGCGTCTCGATGCGGGCGCGGACCTGGCGGCCCCGGAGGAAATCCACCACGGCGATCCCGGCGCCGGACGAGCGCGCCTGCACGATCGGGATCCCGTTCACGACGGTGTTCACAAGCGAATGCGTGTGCCCGCTCACGATCAGGTCCACGGATCCCGAGTCGAGCCCCCGCGCCAGGTCCACGATCTCGCCGTGGCAGGCCGCATCGCAGAATGCCCCTTCGTGCGCCACCACGATCACGTAATCCGCGCCGGCACGGGCCCGGGGCAGGACGCGCCGCACCGCCGCGGCCCCGTCGCCGAACGCGAGCCCGCGCACGTTGCGCGGCGCCGTGTTCACGGGGGTCTCGGGCAGCGCGAGCCCGATGACGGCGACCCTGACGCCGCCGCGCTCGATCACGGTCCACGGCTCGGCCCAGGCCGGCGTCACCGTCGTGGCGGAGTCGCTGATGTTCGCCGCGAGGAAGCGGTAGTGGGCCCCTGCCATGCGGGCCCGCAGCGTGTCCACCGACCAGTCGAACTCGTGGTTCCCGATCGCGGCGGCGTCGATCCCGAACGCATTCATCGCCGCGATCGCCGGGCGGCCGAAGCTGTAGTTGGAGATCAGCGTCCCCTGCATCTCGTCGCCGGCGTCGAGCCGGATGGTGGCACACTCGCACGTCCGGGTGAGGCTGTCGAGCCACGATTTGAGCGCCGCCGCGCCGCCCACCGCCCGCCCGCCCGACCACAGCCACACCTGCGGCTCGAGCGCGCCGTGAAAGTCGTTGATCGCGAGCACGCGGAGCAGCGGGCGGTCGCGCGCGGTGTCGGGGTGCTGGGAAACGGGAACGGAGACGAGGGAAGCGTGGGCCCAAACGAGCCCGGCCAGGAGGTGCATAGTGCGCTGAAAATTGCCAACGCCGAGCGGGTTGCGCTACCTTGAGCGCGCATGCTGGCAGCCTTGCTGTGCGCGGCGCTGTGCACCCTGTCGCAGGATCCGGCCGTCCTCCTCGTGCGCGTGCTCGACGTGAGCGACGCCCGCATGGGAGGGGACGCGATTCTCGTCACCGACTCGGCCGCCGGCCGCGCGCGCCACGTGCTGATCGACGCGAGCGACCGCGGCCGGACCGTCGTGGCCCGGCTCGCCGCCTTCCGCGTCGATACGCTCGCCCTGGTCATCCTGTCGCACCCGCACGCGGACCATTACGGGGGACTGTCGGCCGTGCTGCGTCGCTTCCCCGTGCGACGTTTCGTGTACGGCGGCACGCCACGCACCGCGGTGAGCTACCGCGCGCTGCTGCACCAGATCGACAGCCTGCGCATTCCCGTGGTGACCGCCGACACGGGCGTCCGGCGCCTCACGCTGGTGACGCGTCGTGACACCGTCGCGCTCGCCCTGCTCGCGCCCCCGCGCCACTGTCGCACGCTCGCGCCGGCGGAGGGCGGCGACGAGGTCAACAACTGCTCGGTGGGCGTGCGCCTTACGCGAGGCGACTTCACGATGCTCTTTCCCGGCGACGCGGAGCAGCAGGAGCTCGGCTGGTGGATGGCGACCGCGCCCGGGCTGCTCCGCGCGGCCGTGCTGAAGGCGGGGCACCACGGCTCGGACAACTCGACCAGCGCGGACGTGCTCGACGTCGTCCAGCCGCGGGCGGTGATCATCAGCGCCAACGGCCGCCAGCATCCGTTCGCGGACGTGCTGGCGCTGCTCGACGCCCGGGGCATTCCGACCTACTGCACCGCCGACGCGGGGACGGTTACCGTACGCGTGCCGCGTGGCAGGCAGTGGACGATCACGACGCAGCGGCAGGGGACGTGTCACGCGCGGACGACGGCACATTGAGGGCAGACGCACCTGTTATCCCCGCCCTGAAGGGCGGGCTCGGCACCGCGCTGTCCTGAAGGACACGGTCGTGCTTCAGCGCAGCGTTGTGCCGAGCCCAGGCTTCAGCCTGGGAAATCACGGGAGGGCGGTCTATGGTCGAAACGCACCGCTTGATTGTAGATAGACACGAAGACGATCTGGTAGTCGTCGAAGTCGACGGGCGGGGATTCGTCGATCTCCCGCGCTGGCTCCTGCCCGCGAGCGCGCGGGCCGACGACGTGCTCGCGGTGACGGTCGACGCCGGCCCCGAGCGGGCGACCATCACGATCGTGCGCGACGCCGACGCCACCGCGCGCGCCCGGGACGCGGCCCGTGCGGCGGTCGAGCGGCTCAAGCGCCGCGATCCCGGGGGAGACATCGTCCTGTGAGCGAGCCGACCAACGTGCCGACCGTTCTCTTCCTGTGCGTCGCGAACTCGGCCCGCAGCCAGATGGCCGAGGGACTGGCGCGTGCGCTCGCACCCCCGGGCCATCGCTTCTTGAGCGCTGGCTCGGAGCCGGGCGTGCTGCACCCCCTCGCGGTCGCGGCCCTCGCCGAGATCGGGATCGACATCTCCGAGCAGCGAGCGAAAGGCCTGGACGCCATCCCGCTCGATCAGGTGGACACGATCGTGACGTTGTGCGCCGAGGAGGTTTGTCCAGTCGTCCCCGGCAAGGTCGCCCAGGTGCACTGGCCCCTGCCCGACCCGGCCCGCGTGGAGCGCCCGGAGGCGGAGCGCCTCGAGGCATTTCGGGCGGCGCGCGATCGGTTGAAGCAGCTCCTACCTCAACTCTGGTCACCGTTACCGAGTCGTTGCTCCGTGTAGGGCTACCTCCACAACTCATTCCCCAAGGAGGGGAGAACTCCATGACGTTCCCCATTCGTCGGGTGCTCGGGGTGGCCGCCGTGGCCGCCGCGGCAGGTGTCGATCCGCTCGCCGCGCAGGGCACTCCGTCGCCGATCTCGGTCGGCGCCACCGTGTACGCGCAATACGTCTACCAGTTGAAGGACACGAATAGCACCAAACAGAACAACTTCGACATCACCCGCGGCTACGTAAATGTGATCGGTCGCTTTTCGGGCGGCGTCTACGCACGGGTGACGGTGGACCTGTTCTCCGCCGTCGACACGACCGCCCCCAAGAGCACGAGCAACGTGACCGGGTCTTACGCCTATCGGCTCAAGTACGCCTACGCCGCTTGGACCCCAGAGCGCAGCCCCCTCACCCTCCGCTTCGGTATGACCCAGACCCCGTGGCTCGATTGGGAAGAAGCGCTGTGGGACTACCGCATGCAGGGCACGATGGCCATGGATCGCAACGGCTACATGACCGCTTCAGACCTGGGCTTCGCGGTCGACGGCAAATGGAACAGCGACAAGGTGAACTTCGCGGCCGATGTCGTGAACGGGCAAGGCTACCATGCGACGAGCGATGGTCACAAGGACGTCCAGGGCCGGCTCTCGGTGCGGGTGATGGATACCGACGACTCGAGCCGGGTCGGCGGGCTGCGGGTGACGGTCTACGCCGGCGTTGGCAAGCCGAACGGTGGAGGGACCCGCAACCGCTTCCTCGGCATGGTGTCCTACCGCTCCAAGCAGTACACGCTCGCGGCTGAAGCCGCCGCCACCCGGGACAGCCTGACGGGCGCTGCAGTGAAGGACGGCCACATCTACAGCGCCTTTGGCGTGTACCACGTGCCCCGCTCGGGGGCGGCGGTGATCGCACGCGTTGATGCCGTTACGCCGACCGTGGGTGGGAACCGCCTGACGCGTTTCATCGGCGGCGTGTCCTATCAGGTCAACCCGCAGCTCCGGGTACTGGCCGACTGGGATTACCTCAACTACGAGAACGCCCCGGCCACGCCCGACTTCACCCGGTCGCAGGCCCTGTTCCAGACGCAATTCACCTTCTAACCCGGACAAGTTATGACGCGAAGACGATCAAGCATCACGCGGAAGGATGACCATCCCGCCGCGCCGCCGCTCCAGGTAGTCCGGGTTCGTGAACAGCCGGATCAGCGCCATCCCCGCCACGAAGCCGCCCACGTGCGCCCAGAACGCCACCCCGCCTTCCCCGTGCGACAGCGCGCCGGCGGCTCCGAGCACCAGCTGCACCAGGAACCAGTAGCCGAGCATCACGTAGGCGGGGAGCGCGACGGTCGTGATGAAGAAGCCGAGCACGATGAGCGTGTGCACGCGCACGCGCGGGTACAGCAGCACGTAGGCCCCCATCACCCCGCTGATGGCGCCCGAGGCGCCAACCATCGGGACCACGGAGCCGGGGTTCGCGAAGGTTTGGGCGGCCGCCGCCGCGATCCCGCACAACAGATAGAACACGACGAACCGCGCGTGCCCCATGGAATCTTCGATGTTGTTGCCGAACACCCACAGGAACCACATGTTGCCGAGGATGTGGAGCCACCCGCTGTGCATGAACATCGACGTCAGGACGGTGGCGACATGAGGGGGCCCGATCGGGTTGGGACAGGCGAGCAGGCGGCCCAAGGCATCCCGCCCCAGCGGGATCGCCGTGCCGACCGGTACCCGGCCCAGCACCTCACCCGGGATGAGCCCCAGCTGGCATACCGAGCGGAGCACCGCCTCGTTCGTCCCGGCACCCTGGACGAACAGCCACGCTGCCAAGTTCGCCGCGATGATGCCGACCGTGACCACCGGCGTCAGGATGGTCGGGTTCTCGTCTTTGTAGGGAAACATGTGAGGAGGGGGAATCTAGGCGGTTCCCGCCCTCGCCGCGCCCCTGTCATTCTGGCATCTTTCGGAGGCACGGCCTTTGCTTGTGCGACGAGCAGCGACGCAACCGCATCAACCTCAGGATAAGGAATTCTCGTCATGGCTGAGAAAATCATCGGGATCGACCTCGGGACGACCAACTCGGTAGTCGCGGTGATGGAAGGCGGCGATCCCGTCGTCATCCCCAATGCCGAAGGCGGCCGGGTCACGCCGTCCGTGGTCGCGTTCACGAAGGATGGCGAACGGCTCGTCGGCCAGGTCGCCAAGCGGCAGGCCGTCACCAACCCCCAGAACACGGTGTTCTCGATCAAGCGTTTCATGGGCCGGCGGCTGAACGAAGTGACCCAGGAAGCGCAGCGCGTTCCCTACAAGGTCCTGGCGGGACAGAACGATCTCGCGTCGGTGGAGATCCAGGGTAAGCGCTACACGCCGCCCGAGATCTCCGCGATGATCCTCCAGAAGATGCGGCAGACGGCGGAGGACTACCTCGGCCACAAGGTCGAGAAGGCGGTGATCACGGTCCCCGCGTACTTCAACGACTCGCAGCGTCAGGCCACGAAGGACGCCGGCAAGATCGCCGGGCTCGACGTGGTCCGCATCATCAACGAGCCGACGGCGTCGGCGCTGGCGTACGGGCTGGACAAGAAGAAGGAAGAGAAGGTCGCCGTGTACGATCTGGGCGGCGGCACGTACGACATCTCGGTGCTGGAGCTCGCCGAGGGCGTGTTCGAGGTGAAGTCGACCAACGGCGACACGCACCTGGGCGGCGACGACTTCGACGCCCGCATCATCGACTGGCTCGTCGGGGAGTTCAAGCGCGACCAGGGGATCGACCTGTCCAAAGATCCGATGGCGCTGCAGCGGCTCAAGGAAGCCGCCGAAAAGGCCAAGATGGAGCTGTCGACCGTGATGCAGACGGAGATCAACCTCCCGTTCATCACGGCGGACCAGTCGGGGCCCAAGCACCTGAACCTCACGCTCACCCGGGCGAAGCTCGAGCAGCTGGTGGACGACCTGGTCAAGCGCACGATCCCGCCGATGGAGCAGGCGTTGAAGGACGCCGGGCTCAAGCCGACGGACATCGACGAGGTGATCCTGGTGGGCGGCCAGACCCGGATGCCGAAGGTGCAGGAGATCGTGAAGACCTTCTTCGGCAAGGAGCCCCACAAGGGAGTCAACCCGGACGAGGTCGTGGCGATCGGCGCCGCGATCCAGGGCGGCGTGCTCGCGGGCGAAGTGAAAGACGTGCTGCTGCTCGACGTGACGCCGCTGTCGCTCGGCATCGAGACGCTGGGCGGCGTGACGACGGTGCTCATCCAGCGCAACACGACGATCCCGACCAAGAAGTCGGAGATCTTCTCGACGGCGGAGGACAACCAGACCACGGTCGAGATTCACGTGCTGCAGGGCGAGCGGCAGATGGCGCTCGACAACCGGACCATCGGCAAGTTCCAGCTGACCGGGATTCCGCCCGCCCCGCGCGGGGTGCCCCAGATCGAAGTGACGTTCGACATCGACGCGAACGGCATCCTGCACGTGTCGGCGCGCGACAAGGCCACCGGCAAGGAGCAGAAGATCCGGATCGAGGCCTCGTCGGGTTTGAGCGACAAGGACATCGACAAGATGGTGAAGGAAGCCGAGTCGCATGCGTCCGAAGACAAGCGGCGTCGCGAGGAGATCGAGCGCCGCAACCGGCTCGACACGATGGTGTATGAGGTGGAGAAGAACTCGAAGGAGTGGGTCGACAAGCTCGACGCCTCCCTCAAGTCCCGACTCGACAAGGCGGTCGAGGGCGCGAAGCAGGCCCTCCGCTCGGGGCAGGCGGACGAGATCTCCCGGGCGCTGGACGAGCTGCAGCAGGCCTATTCGGCCGCGGGGGCGTCGCTCTACGCGGCGCAGCGCGGCGCCGGCGGCGGTCCGGCCCCAGGCGCGGAGCAGCCGAGCGGCGCGGAGCCGGCCGGTGAAAAGAAAGAGAACGTGGTCGACGCCGACTACGAAATCGTGGACGACGACAAGAAGAAGTAAACCCTCTTAACGGAAGAGACGACGATGTCGGTACGCACGCGGGACTGGCTCAAGTTCGGGGCACTGGTGGCGATTGCCTTCATTTTCGGCCTGGCGTTTGCCTCCACGCTCGGTCTGCCCAAGGCGGGCGGCCTGCCGGAGTCGGTGGCCGCCGCCCCCGCCCCCACCCCGTCCGAGCTGGGCGCCCAGGGGAGCGCGCCCCGCACGCCGGTCGTGGTGCCGAAAGCGGTCGCCGACTTGGGCGACGCCTTCGTGTCCATCGCCGACCACGTGAAACCAGCAGTGGTGTTCATCAAGTCGCAGCACGTCGAGCGGGCCGACAACCAGCGCCTGCCCCCGGGCTTCGAGGATTTCTTCCCTCAGTTCCGGCGACGGCCGCAGGTCGAGCAGGGCTCGGGCTCGGGGTTCATCGTTTCGGCCGACGGCTACATCCTGACCAACAACCACGTCGTCGCGGGGGCCGACAAGGTCACCGTGAAACTGTACGACAAGCGCGAGTTCACGGCCAAGGTCGTGGGCACCGATCCCAACACCGACGTGGCGGTGATCAAGATCGAGACCCGCGGTCTGCCGACCGCTCAGTTCGGCAACTCCGACTCGACCCGCGTGGGGGAATGGGCCCTGGCGATCGGGAATCCGCTGGGCGAGGCGTTCGCCTTCACGGTGACGGCCGGGATCGTGAGCGCCAAGGGACGCCTGCTGCAGGGCCTCCAGCAGTCCCGCTACGCGATTCAGGACTTCATCCAGACCGACGCCGCCATCAACCCGGGCAACTCGGGCGGGCCGCTCGTCAACATCCGCGGCCAGGTGATCGGGATCAACTCGGCGATCGCGAGCGAGACCGGCTTCTACGCGGGCTACGGCTTCGCGATCCCCATCAACCTCGCGCGCACCGTGATGGACCAGCTGGTGAAGTCCGGTCACGTGGAGCGCGCGGTGATGGGCATCGGGATCGTCGACGCGGACGAGAACGACGCCGCGGCGGTGGGGCTCAAGCAGATCACCGGGGTGGTGGTGAAGAGCTACACCGACGACAACTCGCCGGCCAAGAAGGCCGGCATCCAGCTAGGCGACGTGATCGTGGCGCTCGACGGCGAGTCCATCGACAACACGCCGCAGCTGCAGCAAAAGGTGGCCTTCAAGAAGCCGGGCGAGACGGTTGAGATCACCGTGCTCCGCCAGGGCGGCGAGAAGCGGACCGTCACGGTGCGCCTCGCGCGGGCGCCGAGCGAGGCGGACAGCGAGGTCGCCGCCGCCAGCTCCAAGGCGAAAGGTGAGGCCGCGTCGAGCAAGGAAGAGATGCTTGGCATCTCGGTCGAGCCGCTCACGCAGGACGACGCGCGCGACCCGCGGCTCCGGCCGGTGGTGCAGCGCGGCGGCGGGCTGATCGTGACGGACGTCTCGCCCGACGGCCCCGCGTACCAGCGCCTGCTGGCCGCCGACGACGGCGGTCCGGACATCATCGTCGCGGTGAACGGCGCGCCCACGCGGACGCGCGCCGCGCTCCGGGAAGCGCTGCGCAAGGTGAAGCCCGGCGAGGTCGTGACGCTCCAGGTGTTGCGCCGCACCCCCGACACCGCGGACGGTTGGGCGGGGACGGTCGTGCGGCTGCGGGCGCGCTAGCGGCTGCGGGCGTGGTAGGGGCGCGGCATGCCGTGCCCCTACAGCCGGCCCCGGAGCATCACTACCGCGGTCGCCACCTGCCACACCACGGGAAGCACGAAGGCCGCCTGGTCGGCCTTCGTGTCTTCCCGGAACACGAGCGCGAGCAGCATCCCCACGGCCCCGGCGGCCACGCCGCCGGCGCCGAGCCACCGCGGCAGCACCTGCCCGTCCAGCACCCCCCAGCCGAACAGCGCGGTCGCCAGCGCGAGCGCGAACCCCGCGACGCGCTGCGCGTCGAGCACGAACGGGCGCAGCATGTCGAACACGAAGACGGCGCGCGTGGCGGTCATTCCTGCATCCGAGGTGGCGAAGCTCCGCGCCAGCGCCCACCCGGCTCCCCCCATGAACGCGACGATGAGCACCCACGACGCGTAGGCGAACGTGGCGACCAAGATGCCGGCGCGCACCGGGCTCTCCCCGGCCGTGCCGACGTGCCGCCGTATCACACCGACCAGCCCGGTGAGCGCCAGCGGGAAGCTGAAGAGAAACGCCCAATGGATCGCCGGCCACGTCCGGGACCGCGCGATCGCGGCGAGCTGTGCCGCGCCGTCCTGGCCCGCGAGATCGGGATGGAGCGCGCCCGCCACGACGGCGAGCAGTGAGCCCACGAGCAGGCACAACGGAAAGACGACGGAACGGGAGAAGAGCCGCATCGCACCTCCCAGGTTGGTCGGCCTCAATCTAGCCCCGACCAAGCGCCGCGCTATATTGGAATCCGAGACGCACCCCGGAGGGGAGCGCTGCCATGCAGCTGACGCGGATCCTGCGCGAAGGGTTCATCGCGGGGTTGATCGGAGCCGGGGTGGTCGCGCTCTGGTTCCTGATCGTCGACATCATCGCAGGACGCCCCTTCTTCACGCCCGCGATGCTCGGCTCCGCCGTCTTCTGGGGGGTGCACGACCCCGCGCTAGTGGTGATCGAGTACTCCCGCATCATCGGCTACACCATGATCCACGTCAGCGCGTTCATCATCGTGGGGACGATCGCGGCGGTGCTCGCGGCCGAGGTCGAAGTGGCGCCGGCCACGTTTTATCTGGTGGTCGTCTTCTTCGCAATCTTCGAGTTCGGGTTCTACGTGACCGTGGCGGTGCTGGCCCAGCCCCTGCTCGGCGCGCTCGCCTGGTGGAACGTGGCGATCGGCAATGCCATCGCTGCCTACGGGATGGGCTATTACCTGTGGCGCGAGCACCCCAAGATCGCGGCGAGCCTCAAGCTGCATCCCCTGGGAGAGACCGACGAGGGCGAGTAAGGCGGCAAGGACGGCAGGGACGGCAAAGGCGGCACGGTAGTCGTCACCGCTAGCCTGCCGTCGTTGCCGTCAGTGCCGCCCTTGCCGCCCGTACGCTTCCAGCGGCACCGCCCCATCCGCGTCGCCGCGTTCTTCCCGGACGGACCACCGGAACCAGACCACGCTCGCCGCCCCCCACAGATAGATCGTCCCCACCACCCACATCAACAGCCCGCCCAGCTGCTGGTCCGCCAGGGGAGCGAGGCCCTCCCAGACGCGCGGCGCCGCCACGTAGAACGGATAGAGCACGCGGTCGGCGAGCGTGATGAGGGCCCCCGCGAGCGACATCGGAAGCCCCAGCGCAAAGAGGTAGAGCAGCTGCGCGAGGTAGCTGGCGCGCGGCAGCTCGGGCACGGGGGAGAGCACGGGCCACCACATGATCACCGCGGTCGCGAGGAACACGAGATGCTGCACGATGTGCAGCGCGTGGTGCTCGAGCGCCGCCTCGTAGAATCTCGGGAAGTGCCACAACGTGATCGGTGCCGAGAAGATCACGCCCGCGATGAGCGGCCGCGTGGCCCAGCGCGCCACGCGGAATACGGCCGGAGGTCCGAGCAGCGGCCGCACCACCCACGCCGGCGTGCCGTAGAGCAACAGCGGAGGGAACACCAGGGTGAGCACCAGGTGCTGCACCATGTGCGCGCTGAACAGGTAGGAGTCCGAGAGGTTGTGCAGCGGCCCGTTCAGCGCGAGGAACAGCACCACGAGCGCCGCCGCGAACGACGCGACCCGCCGCGGGCGGGCCCGCAGCCCCCCCAGAGACACATAGAGCCCGCCCAGGAGGACGAGCCCGATCACCACACTCGGATGGAGGTCCCAGCGCTGCCAGGGACCTGGCGGAGCTAGGGTCATCCGCCTCCCGCCGCACCCCGCAGCGTGAGCGCGCCGAAAAAGAGCAGCAGCAAGGCCACGAGCACCCCCGTCGCGAGCAACAGCGGTGCCCCAAACAGGAACGTGAAGAACCGGCTGTCGGCCTTCAGGTGCATGTAGAACATCACCACGAGCGAGAACTTCGCCGCTGACAGCACGAGCAGGGTGGGAACGAGCACGGCGTGGAACGCCGGGACGTAGAAGACGCCCACCTCGAGCACCGTGAGCACCACGAGCGCCGCCGCGACCCGGAGATACACGCCCGCCGTCGGGTGCGCGCGCTCGCCTGCGTGACCGTCTTCCGCCATCACCGTCCCCCTGTGCGTATTGCCTATCCGTCTACCCGTCTATCCGTCTATTGAATCAGGTAGACCACGGTGAAGATCACGATCCAGACCACGTCCACGAAGTGCCAGTACAGGCCGGTGATCTCGACCGTCATCGCGTTGGCCGGCCCGAGCTTGCCCTGCAGCGCGCGTACCCAGAGCGTGAGCAGCCACAGCACCCCCACGGTCACGTGCGCGCCGTGCGTCCCCGTCAGCACGAAGAACGTGCACCCGAACAGGTTCGTCGAGATGGTGAGCCCTTTGTGCACGAACTCAGTAAACTCGATCACCTGTCCGCCCAGGAAGACGAGCCCCAGCAACGCCGTCGAAAACAGCCAGATCTTCCCCCACTTCATGTCGCCGCGCTGCACTGCCGCGAGGGCCAGCACCATCATGAGGCTCGACATCAGGAGGTCGAAGGTGCTGACCGACGTGAAGGGGATGTTCAGGATCTCGTGCGGGTACGGCCCCACGACGCTCCGGCCCTTGTACACGAGATACGTCGAGATGAGCGAGCCGAACAGCAGGCATTCCGAGCCGATGAACGCCCAGAAAGCCATCTTGCGGCTGTCGAGCCCCATGCTGGTGTGATGAGTCGCTGCAACTGCGTGCGTCATCGCTCAGACCTCGAAGGGCTCGAACGCCCAGCGATAGATGCCGAAGAGGAGGATGGCGGCGCCCACGAACACGACCCACAGGGTATGCGTGAGCGGCGCGAGCGCCATGACCGGGAGCCCGAAGGCCGCCACGATTGGCCACCAGGAGCCCCCGGGCATGTGGATCGGCGCAGGCGGCCGGGCGGGCGGGTCCTTCATCGGCCCGTGGCGCTCCGTGCGCCACCGCGGCAGCCGGCTCTCGACCGTGGGAATCACGGAGAAGTTGTACGGCGGCGGCGGCGACGGGATGCCCCACTCGAGCGTGGCGCCGCCCCAGGGATCGTTCGAGGCGGGCGCGCCGTGCGTGCGGCTGCGCCACAGGTTCGCGACGAGAATCAGTATCGAGAGGCCGATCAGGAGCGCGCCGATCGTCGAGACGAGGTTGAGATCGCTCACGCCGAGGTCGGGCGAGTAGGTGTAGACGCGGCGGGGCATGCCCAAGAGACCGATGAAATGCATCGGGAAGAACGCCAGGTTCATCCCGATGAATTGCAGCCAGAAGTGGACCTTGCCGAGCGTTTCGTCGAGCAGCCGGCCCGTCATCTTGGGCCACCAGTAGTAGATGCCGGCGAACAGGCCGAAGATCGTGCCCCCGAAGAAGACGTAATGGATGTGCGCCACGACGTAGTAGCTGTCCGTCTGCTGCAGGTCCGCCGGCGGCGACGCATGGCTCACGCCCGACAGCCCCCCGATGATGAACATCGCGATGAACCCGACCGCGAAGTGCAGGGCCGTGGTGCCGCGGATGTCCCCGCCCCACAAGGTCGCGATCCAGTTGAAGATCTTGACCCCCGTCGGCACGGCGATCAGCATGGTGGTCGCGGCGAAGACCGAGTCCGCGATCGGCCCGAGGCCGACCGAGAACATGTGGTGGCTCCACACGCCCCACCCCATGAAGCCGATCAGGATACCCGAATAGACCACGACCGTGTAGCCGAACAGCGGTTTCCGGGAAAAGGTCGGCAGCACGTCGGACACGATCCCCATCGCGGGCAGGATGAGGATGTAGACCTCCGGGTGGCCAAACAGCCAGAACAGGTGCTGCCACAGGACCGGCGTCGCGCCCGCTTCGCGCACGTAGAAGTGCGTGCCGAAGAACCGGTCGAACATGAGAAATAACAGGCCCACCGTGATCACCGGAAACGCGGTGATGATCAGGAAATTCGTGACGAGCGTCATCCAGCTGAACGTCGGGAGGCGCATCATCTTCAGACCGGGCGCCCGCAGGTTCAGGATGGTGACGACGAAGTTGAACCCCGCGGCGAGCGACGAGATGCCCAGGATCTGGAGGCCCAGCAGCCAGAAGTCGATGTTCGGTCCCGGCGAGTATTGCCGCTCCGTCAGGTTCGCGTAGCCGAACCAACCGGCGTCGGGGGCGACGTTCAGCACGCCGGCGTGGAACAGCGGCCCCGCGAACCAGCTCGCGTTCAGCAACAGCCCGCCGAACAGGAACACCCAGTAACTGAAGGCGTTGAGGCGGGGGAACGCGACGTCCCGGGCGCCGATCTGCAGCGGCACGATGTAGTTGAAGAAGCTCGAGCCGAGCGGCATCAGCGCCAGGAAGATCATCGTGGTGCCGTGCATCGTGAACAGCTGGTTGTACGTCTCGGCGCCGACGAGGTGGCCGTCGGGGTGCGCCAGCTGGAGCCGAATGACGAGCGCCTCGACCCCGCCCACCAGGAAGAACGCGAAGGCCGTCCAGAAATAGAGCAGCCCGATCCGCTTGTGGTCGGTGGTCGTGAGCCAGCTCTTGAGCCCTCCCCCTGTGGCCTCGCTCATTTCAGGCTCTGGAGATAGGCGACGAGCGCCGCGATATCGGGGTCGGTGAGCGGCGGCTTCATCCGGGTCATCAGGGAGCCGGGCTTCAGCGACGGAGCGTCGGCGATCCAGCTCGCGAGGTGCGCCGAGTCATTGGGGAAGATCGCGCCGGCGATGGTGCCCCGGCTGCCGACGTGGGTCAGGTTCGGTCCGATGACGCCGGGCGACACCCCCTGAATCGTGTGACAGGCGAGACAGGGCGAGTGGAGGAACACCTCTTTCCCGCGTGCGGCGAGGCTCCCCGTGGCCGGGGCCGCGGGTCCGCCCTGCTCCGTTTTCACCCACGCCTGAAACACGGAATCGGCATCGACCAGCACGCGCAGCCGCATGTTGGCGTGCGACGCGCCGCAGAACTCGGCGCACTGGCCGGAGTAGTCGCCCACGGCATCGGCGCGGAACGCGATCCGATTCACGTGACCGGGGATCGCATCCCGCTTGCCGCCGAGCGCCGGCGCCCAGAACGAGTGGATCACATCGGCCGAGGTGATCGCGACCTGGACGGGCCGGCCCACCGGCACGTGCATCTCGTTCGCCGTCGTGATCCCGAGGTCGGGATACTTGTACTCCCACCACCACTGGTGGCCGGTCACCTCGACCCGGAGCGCGTCCGCCGGCGCGTCGCCCGCGGTGGCGAAGATGGTGCGCACCGTGGGCACCGCGACGAACACGAGGATCACCGCCGGCGCCAGCGTCCAGGCGATTTCGAGCACGGTGTGCCCGTGCGTCGGCTTCGGCGCCGGCCGGCCCTCGCGGTGCCGGAAGCGGATGAGCACGATCACGAGCAGCGCCTCCACCACGACGAACACGCCCGCCGCCCACCAGAAGATGTCGGTGAAGAGATGGTCCACGGCCCGACCGAAGTCGGACCGCGGGTGGAGCGTCGATTGTGGATAGGGGCCGCCGCACCCGGAGATGGTGAGCGCGGCAGTGAGCAGCCAGAATCTCAATCGCGGCACGGCGTCGACGGTCCTCGGTGTCGGTCACGAAAGCTCAGGACAGTAGCACGACCCGGCGCCCGAGTCAACGAACTTGCGCCCTCGTACTACTTCACGTTCCGCGCCGCCATCCAGTCCCGGACGTCGCGCTCCAGCAGATCGAGCGGCAGGGCGCCGTTCCGGAGCACCTCGTCGTGAAACGCGCGGACGTCGAAGCCGCTGCCAAGGGCCAGAGCGGCGGAGTCGCGCAGCTCCCGTAGCTTCAACTGGCCGATCTTGTACGCCAGCGCCTGCCCGGGCCAGACGATGTAGCGGTCCACCTCGACGGTGATGTCCTGGTCCGCCTTGGGCGCGTTGTCCTTGAAGAACTGGATCGCCCGCTCCCGGCTCCAACCCAGGGCGTGGATCCCGGTGTCGATCACCAGCCGCACCGCGCGCCACATCTCATAGGTGAGCTGGCCGAACTTCGAGTATGGATCCTCGTACAGCCCCAGCTCCGGGCCCAGGCCCTCGGCGTACAGCCCCCAGCCTTCCACGAAGGCGGTGTAGCCGCCGTAGCGGCGGAACTCGGGCACCCCCGTCATCTCCTGCGACAGCGCGATCTGGAGATGATGCCCCGGCACCGACTCGTGCAGCGTCAGGGCCTCCATCTCCCACTTGGGTCGCGATTTCAGATCGTACGTGTTGACGTAGAACCAGCCGGGGCGACCCGCGTCGGGCGAGCCGGGTTGATAGTACGCGGTCGTCTGCGAGCGGGCGGTATAGGACGGGATCGTCGTCACGCCGTATGGCAAGCGCGGCAAACGCCCGAACAGCCGTATCAGGCCCGGGTCGATGCGCTTGGCGATGTCGCGATAGCCCTGCACCAAGCTCGCCGAATCGGCGTAGAAGAACCGCGGATCGGTCCGCACGAACCGCGCGAATTCGGCGAACGTCCCCTGAAACCCGGTGGACGCGATCACGCTGTCCATCGTCGCGCGGATGCGCCGCACCTCGGCGAGCCCCAACTCGTGGATTTGCTGGGGCGTGAGGGACGTGGTCGTGAACTGCCGCACCCGCAGCGCGTACCACGCGGCGCCGTCCGGCAGGGCGCTCATGGCCACGGTCTCGCGCGCGCGCGGGAGGTACGTGCCGGCGAGATAGTCGCGCAGCCTGCGGTAGGCCGGCGCGACGCGCTCCGTGTAGGCCGCGACCGCCGCGGCCGCGAGCCCCGGTCGCTCTGCGGCGCCAATCGCCGCCGGGAAGTGCGTGAAGGGCTTGAGCAACGGACTCGCGAGCGCGCTGTCGGGGATCAGCTCCGTGATCTGCTGCGGCACGTCGCGTAGGGTGATCCGCGGCGGTGTGACACCCGCGCCGAGGCCCTGCTCGAGCAGCACCACCGTCTGGTCGACGAGCGTGGGGACGCCGTTCAGGCGGGACATAATATCCTCGTAATCGCTCACCCGCGCCGTCGGCATCCGCGCGAGCAGCTGCCCCACGTCCTGTTGCACGCCGCCGAGCTGGGTGACCGCAAGGTATTCGTCGGGAAAGCGGCTCGCTGCGATATGCTCCTCGACTCCCCGCTTGAACAGGTCGTAGTTGAGCCGGTCCGCGGCACCGAGCCGCTCGCGCCGGATGGAGTTTATGACGGCGAGTGGCTCCTGCAGCTCACGCTTGCGCCGCGCGATGGCGGCGAGGGAATTGTCCGTCCAACGGGCGTTCTGTCCCGGGTACCCGACGTCGGTGGCGAACTCCGGGTACTCGGTCATCTGGTATTCCCAGTTGACCCGAAACAGCTCGTGGAGGCGGGTGCTGTCGTCGAGCTGCCGCGGATTCGCGAGCAGCGCGGCATAGCGGTCGTGAACGGATCGCGCCGCCGGGGGCCGTTGCGCGGCCGCCGGCACGCCGGGAGAGACGAGCAGGAGCGCCACGAAGCCCATCACCCAATCAGCCTCGATCACGACGCCGGCCGCTCCGCGGCGGGCGGCCTGACCTCCGCCGCGCGCGGCGCGATCGCCGCGGCGCTCGCCGACCGGAGCGCCCTGTTCAGGGCGGGGAGGTCGCGACCGAGGGCCAGCTTCAGCGCGACGAGCTGCTTCTGAATGTCCGCGGCGAAGATGCGGAATACGTCGTAGGACTGCGCGGTCGGGCGCGCGTCCGTGCCCGCGACGACGCCGACCAGGCCGCTGATCCGCTCGAGCGGCCCTGGCGGAAAGTTGAGGGGGTCCTGGAACGAGCGGTTGCGGACCTGATACAACGCCTGCTCGATGGCGCCCAGGCGCTCACCGAGCGCCCGCGCGAGCGGGGCCAGTCGCGCCGTGTCGGCTCCCACCGCGGCCGCCACCAGGCGGTCGTCGAGCTGGCTGCGCACGTTCCGGATCGTAGCGATCGCGGTGGTCGCCGCGTGGACGGTATCGCGCAGCCGCTTCAGGAAGGCGACCTGCTCCCGCAGCTCGGCCGGCGTCACCTTCGATCGGGGATCGACTTTCAGAGTGAACCGCTGCGCGTACGTCCTGCCGCCGACGCGCAGACGCGCCTGATAGACCCCGGGCAGCACCATGGGGCCGTCGGTCGCCACCCCGACCATTCCCCAAAACGCGGCCGCCTCTGGGGAGCGCAGGTTCCAGGCGAACATGTTCAACCCCGCCTTGCTCGGCGGGCGCGGCGCTGGCGGCGGCCGGCGCGGCCACGGCTTGTCCCGGTCCTTGAGCGTGTCGGAGACGATGCTGTCGATCTTGACGCTGTCCGTCACGCCGGCCTGCTTGAGACTGTCGGTCCGAGCGCGCTTCACGCTGTCCGCCCGAAGGCTGTCCGCGGCGGTGAGGGAGTCCTGCTTGCTGGTGAAGCTGCGGACCACCCGGCCGGTCGCATCGAGCACGTCGAGCCGCACCTCCTGGCCCTTGTCCTTGAGCCAGTAGTAGATCATCGCCCCGGTGGGCGGATTCTTGCCCATGGGGTGCGCATCCGTTCCGCCCGCGAAGAAGCCGCCGCCCCAGTCGACGCGGTAGGCGTCGCGCGGCTTGAAGAGGTAGGCCGCCGCCTTGGGGATCGCGCGCCCCAGCTGTCGGAGCGGGGAGATGTCGTCCAAGATCCAGAACGAGCGCCCGTGCGTCGCCGCCACGAGGTCGCCTTCCTTGATCGCGAGGTCGTGCACCGGGACGATCGGCAGGTTGCGGCGCAGCGACTGCCAGTTCGCGCCGTCGTCGAACGACACCCAGACTCCGCGCTCCGTGCCGGCGAACACGAGCCCGCGCCGCACCGGGTCTTCGCGCACCACGCGCACGAACTCGGTCGCCGGGATGCCGTTCACAATCTTGGCCCAGGTGCGCCCGTAGTCGGTCGTCCGGTAGATGTAGGGCGCCATGTCCTCGAGCTGGTACCGGTTCACGGCCATATAGGCCGTGCCGGGCGCGAAGTGGGACGCCTCGATGATCGAGATGCGCGTGAACGGGGCGACATCGGGCGGCGTCACATCCTTCCACGTCTTGCCGCCGTCGCGCGTCAGGTGCACGAGCCCGTCGTCCGACCCCGTCCAGATGAGCCCCTTCACGCGCGGCGACTCGGCGAGCGCGAAGATCGTCGCGTAGTACTCTGCCGTCGTCTGGTCCGACGTAATCGGCCCCCCCGACACGCCGAGCGTCGCGGAGTCGTGCCGGGTGAGGTCGGGCGAGACGGCCGTCCAGCTCTGGCCCTCGTTCACGGACTTGAACAGCACGTTGCCGCCGATGTACAGCACCCGGGGATCGTGCGGCGAGATGAGGAGCGGCGCGGTCCATTGGAACCGGTACTTCCCCTCCCCGGCGGGGTGGCCGTCGGGACTGTCCGGCCAGGGGTTGATGATCCGCCAGAAGTCCGTCTTGTGGTCCACGCGGGCGAGGAACCCCGAGTTGTCGCCCCCGAACGTGACGTCGGGGTTGTCGGGTCGCGCCTGGATGTGGCCCGACTCGCCTGCGACGTCGTACCACTCCGCGCGGTCGATGCCACCCGGGAAGCGGCTCGGCCCGCACACGCCCGAGTTGTCCTGCTGCGCGCCGCACACGCGATAGGGGAAGTGATTGGTCGTCGTCACGTGGTAAAACTGCGCGGTCGCGTAATCCTGATCGCTCCAGGTCCTCCCGCCATTGAACGACACGTTGGCGCCGCCGTCGTTTCCCTCGATCATGCGCTGGGGGTCGTTCGGCGCGATCCACATGTCGTGGTTGTCCCCGTGCGGGTCCGGCAAGTGCCGGAACGTCACGCCACCGTCGGAGGACTTGTACGCGAGCACATTGAGCGCGTAGACGGTGTTCGTGTCCTTCGAGTCGGCGAAGATGCGGGAGTAGTACCAGGGGCGCTGCCGCAGCTTCCGCTCGTTGTTGATGTAGCGCCACGTCGCACCGCCGTCGTCCGAGCGGTACACCCCGCCCGCCTCCGCCTCGATCAGCGCCCACACGCGCGCCGGCTTGGCGGGCGACACGGAGAGTCCGATGTTGCCGAGCAGACCCGCCGGCAGGCCAGGATTGCGCGTCAGCTCGGTCCAGGTCTCCCCGCCGTCCGTGGACTTGAAGATCCCGCCACCGGTCCCGCCCGACACGAGCTGCCACGGCTTGCGCTGCGCTTGCCAGAACGCCGCATAGAGCACGTCGGGATTCGAGGGGTCGAGGACCAAATCCGAGACCCCGGTCGAGTCGTTGCGGAACAGCACCTTGCGCCAGGTCTTGCCGCCATCGGTGGTCTTGTAAACGCCGCGCTCGGCATTGGGCCCGAAGGCGTGGCCCTGCGCGCCCACCCACACGACGTCGGGGTTGGTGGGATGCACCCGCACGCGCGAGATCTGCTGCGTTTCCGCGACTCCGAGGGAGGTCCACTTCTTACCGCCATCCGTGGTCTTGAACACTCCGTCGCCGTGGGAAACGTTGCCGCGGATCGGGTACTCGCCCGTCCCTACGTACACGACGTCGGGGTTCGACTCGCTCACGCCGATCGCGCCGATCGTGCCGCCGAAGTACTTGTCGGTCACAGGCAGCCAGGTATCGCCACCGTCCGTCGTCTTGAAGACACCGCCGCCCGTTGTGCCCATCCAGTATTCATTGGGGCGGGACGCCGAGCCGGCGACGGCCACGCTGCGGCCGCCGCGGAAGATGCCGATCTCGCGCCAGGTGAGCGCGGCGAAGACGGTGGAGTCGTATGCCTGGGCGGGCGCGGGCCGCGGCGGCACGACGACGGGAACGACCACGGCGAGCACGGCGCGGAGCGCCGACGAGCGAACGGACACGGGGTTCGACCTCCTGACGATGGGTGAGCGGCGGAGTCACCCACGTAGCACGGAAAGGCCGAACGCCGCAAGGGCGGGCGGTTACGCTCCGAAACAGCGGCTCAGGGTTTCGGCAGCATCCCCGGCAGCGACATCTCCAGCGGCTTCTCGGTGATGGAGGACTTCGCATCCGAGCCCCGGCCCGTGAGCAGGAGCTCGTTCGCCTTGTCGTGCACCTTCACGAGCCCGAACGGGATCTCCGGCGAGGCCCAGGCCTCGCCTCCATCGTCGGCCTTCACGTGCAAGGCGCGGAACGTCCCGGCGGGCACCGTGACCGATTCCCAGCCGACCACCTGGGCCATGCTGCAGCGCGCGGCCCACTCGGCCGCCAACTTGTTGTACCCCACGCGGTCGGCCAGCATGCCGGCCGTCTGGCCCGATACCCGCATGGCCGGGTAGCCGCCCGCTCTGACGATCACGGCGTGCGCGCCCGCCGTGCCGGTGCTGAGGCTGGGAGTGAGAACTTGGACGATGCCGCTGTGACTGGCGTCTTTGCCGGCAAAATTCGCCTCGAACCAGTACAGGGTCGAGTCGCCCGCCCGCTCCGAGCCGACGACCGCGAGCCGCAGCTTACTGGTGCCAGAGCCGTTCCCCGTCGCATCGAACGACGCCCACTGGCCGACCGTCGCGGCGGTGACCGCCTTGCAGACGTCGGCGAGCTGCTGGGCGCGGGCGGGGCGTGGCAGCGCCGCAACGGCGCCGAGCGCGATGACGGTGATGAGACGATCTGGCTTCAGCATCGAGCGTGCTCCGAGCGAGAAGTGGGGCTCAATTATACACGCGTGCCGGGGGTTTTCCCCTCGCTGCGCGCGAGTCGAATACTCGCCCCATCGAAGTCGAGAGCGCCCCCCCCAGCGAGAACCCGGGCTGAGAGCCCGGGCTCGGCGTTATGTGCGCCCTGTAAGGGCGCACCCCCGGCCGAGCGCGCCCTCTCAGGGCGCGTAATCCCGGTACGATGGGCGCGACAAGGATTATGACATGCGAGGGCCGCTTCCCCATGATAAGCCAGTGCCCATCCGTCTCTACGCCATGCTCACGTGGACGACCTTGCGCCGGCTCCCGTTGATCCACTCCCGAGCGGCCGCGTTTCTCCGTCGCGTACTTCCCGAGATCGCTCGGCGTCACGACGCGCGGGTGATCGAGCTCGGCATCGTACGAAACCACGTTCACCTAGTGCTCGAACTGCCTGCTCGTGTCGACATCCCGCGATTAGTTCAGGGTTTGAAGGGAGCGAGCGCGCGAATCGCTAACCGGGATGGCATAATGCTGCGTGCGCGCCTCCGCTGGGCCGATGGATATGACTTGCGGTCCCTGGGGGTGCGTGACCTGCGGCGAGCCATTGCATACGTTCGCACGCAACAGGACAGACACCCGGATCTCGCGATCGATGAGAGCCCGGGCTGAGAGCCCGGGCTCGGCGTTACGTGCGCCCTGTAACGACGCGCCCTCGGCCGTGCGCGCCCTGACAGGCCACCGATGAGAACCCGGGCTGAGAGCCCGGGCTCGGCGTTGTGTGCGCCCTGTAAGGGCGCACCCCCGGCCGAGCGCGCCCTCTCAGGGCGCGTCATCCCGGTGCCGTGGTCGGGCCAACGGTTGCTGCGATGCGAGCGCCCTGCGGTGACGGCTATTCCTCCCGATCGGCCGCCTCGAACTCCCGCTTCAGGGGGTGCCCGCGCGCGAGCACCACGAACGTCAGCACCGCGCCGATCACGTTGCCGCCGAGGATCCGCACCCAGGCGAGCTGGCCCAGTCCTACGTTCGCGAGCAGCACCGTCGCCATGACGAACGCGAACTCCAGAATGAAGAAGCAGAAGGCCGCGAAGATGAGCAGCGACGGCGCGCGTGCCGCGCCGTGCACGACGGTGAGGACGACGATGCCGTATGCGAGGCACAAGAGGTAGTGCAACACGGTGAAGAGGCCCACGCCCCCCAGCACCTGGAACGTGCGGAGCGGCTGGCCGGCGAGGCCGTCCACGACCGCGAGCCACAGCCAGATCGCCGTGGCGACGATCACGCCGAGGACGACGCCTTCGCGGAAGGAACTGTGAACTCGGGGCATGGGGAGAAATTAACGCGGCGCCCTATGCGGCGCTGCTCACTGCCGCCACAGGCTGAGCGCGCCCGAGTCGGGCGGGGTGCCGCTACACGGCCCCGTGAAGAGAAGCCACCCATCCAGCAGTCGACCCCCGTTCGCCAGCTCGCCGCGCAGCCCGAGCGTGCCGTCACACCGCTTCTCGGGAGAGTGAAACGGGATGGTGAGCCACAGCGTGTCCCCCGCCTGACGGCCGGTCACGGTGCCCGTGGCGGCGGGGACGGTGAACTCGATCGTGCCGCCGAGCGAGTCACCCTCGGCCCGTAGCGTCAACGTCGTGGCGTGGCGATCGGCGCCGCTGCGCATCTCGCCGACAAAAACTCCGGCGGCCGGGTACGTCGCCGTGTCGGGCACCGGCGCGCCCGGGCCCGGCAACGTGAAGGCGAGCAGGTAGTCGCCTATCGGGCTGGGAAGGCGGTCGTGTCCCCCGGCGGCAATCACGACGTACTGGCGCCCGCCCGCGAGGTACGTCATGGGCAGCGCGTGAGCGCTGACGGGAAGGGGCGCCCTCCAGAGCTCCGCGCCCGTCTCCTCGTCGAAGGCGCGCAGCCGCTGGTCCAACGTGCCCGCGACGAACACGAGCCGCCCCGCCGTGATCATCGCGCCGCCGAGGTTCACGGAGCCCCACGCTTGCGAGCCGGGGACGGATTTGAGCCAGGGGATGGTGCCGAGAGGAGTCTGCCACCGCACGTGGGGCCGTCCCATCAGGTCGAGAGCCGCCAACGTGCCCCAGGGCGGCGGCGTGCAGAGTTGGAGGTCGTGAATCCGCAGCACGTCCCGCAGCAGCCCGTAGGGACTGCCGTTCATTGCGCCGACCTCCACGTCGGGATGCGCCATGTGCGCCGCGTGTAGCTCGGCGCGCGGTACCAGGGTCACCATCATCGCGAGCCGGTTGGTTGGGGCGACGATCAGGCCGCGGCGTTCGTCGATCGCCACGCCCGACCAGTTCGATCCGCCGAGGTTTCCCGGAAAGACCACGGTTCCCTTGAGCGACGGCGGCGTGAAGATAGGTCCCGAGCGCAGCGACGCGATCAGGGCCCGGCACTGCTCCCGCGCCTCCGGCGTGACGCCGAACGCATCCGCGGCCGTGAGCCCTTCCGGCACGAGGCGGAACGGATCGGCGGGGAAGGGTTGCGTGGGCCAGGCCTCTTCCCCCGGGACGTCGCTCGGCGGGACCGGGCGCTCTTCGACTGGAAAGAGCGGCTTGCCGGTGAGGCGGTCGAGAATGAAGAGGTGACCCATCTTGGTCGCCACGGCGATCGCCGGGATTCGCGCCGAGCCGCGCCGCAGCGTGAACAGCACAGGCTGCGCTGGAACGTCGTAATCCCACAGGTCATGGTGCACCACCTGAAAACCCCAGATGAACTGACCAGTGGACGCCCGCAACGCCACGACGGAGTTGGCCCAGCGGTTGTCGCCCGGGCGCGCGCCGCCGTAGTAGTCGGGGCTCGCGCTGCCCACGGGGACGAACACCAGGTCGCGCGCCGGATCGACTGAGAGCACCGACCAGGCGTTCGCGGCCCCGGGCGCGCCGGGGGCGCGCGCGATCGGATCCCAGCTCCAGCGCTGCGTCCCCGTGCGCGCGTCGTAGGCCCGCACCACGCCGTTCGGGGCGTTGGTGCGATGGTTGTCCGCGACCGAGGAGCCCACGATCACGAGGTCGCCCACCACCGCGGGCGGCGACGTCACCTCGTACTCTCCCGCATACTCGGGCGCGTTGAGCAGGTCGCGCGTCAGATCCACCGTGCCCTGCGACCCGAAATCGGGGCATACGTTGCCCCTGGCGCCGTCGAGCGCGATGAGCCGTGCGTCCACGGTCGCGACGAAGATCCGCCGGCGGCACGGTGCGCCCGGGGCGCGCGTCTGGTCGACCCAGGTCGCGACGCCGCGGTTCGCGAAGTCGCCGTAGTCGCCGCGCAGATTCACCCGCGGGTCGTACCGCCAGCGCTCCGTGCCGCGCGCGGCGTCAAGCGCGATGACGGTCCCGAGCGGCGTCGCCAGGTACAGCGCGCCCTCGACCGCGAGCGGCGTCGCTTCGAAGCGCGCGCGGTCTTGCAGCAGGTCGCCGGTGCGATACACCCAGGCGAGTCGGAGGTCGCGGACGTTGGCGCGGGTGATCCGGGCGAGCGGCGCGTAGCGGCTGCCGCCCGGGTCGCGGCCGTAGGCGGGCCAGTCGCCGGCTCCCCCCTCCTGCGCCGCGGCGCCCGACGCGTGAACCAGCGCCGCGAGGCACGCGAGCGCCGCGATGGGCTTCACGCGGGGGACCGGGAGTTACGAGCGGCGCGGCTCGAGCAGCTCGAGCGCCCGGTGCAGGCGGTCGAGCGCGGCGGCGGCGTCCGCGGCGGCCTCGGCGTGGAGCACGCCGGGCGCGACGAGCTGGCTGAGGAGCTGAAGCGCGTTGCGGACGTGCTCGCCCGGCGCCTCCGCGACCGCGCGGCGCACCGCCCGGCCGCGGCGATCGAGCGTGCTGCGGCGCTCGACGCCGCGCCGTCGGTCCACGACGTTGCGGCGCTCCGTGACGGCCGCGCGCACGACGGCGCGGCGCGGGGCGAAGCGGCGGTCGGTCCCGGCGCGGCGGTCGGCGAACAGGCGGCTGGGGAGGGGGGCGGCGGGCACGCCTTAATGTCGCCCACGCGGGTGTTTCCGGCCAGCTGTGCTTCTGGAGACGTTGTTCCCCCGAAAGATGACCTCCCGCTCATGTGGCGCGAGTGAACTCGCGGCTCGGCTCTGTCAGTGAACTGACGCCGCCTCGGCGGCAGGGCCGAGCCGCGGCTTCAGCCGCGCTCCGGGGGCCCGCGATCGGCCTTGACAAGGGCTCGCGTGTGTAACCGATTACATCCCCCGCGACCCATGGTCACCATCAAGGACGTGGCGCGGGCGGCGCGCGTATCCGTCGCGACCGTCTCCCGAGTTCACAACAACAGTGGGCCCGTCACCGAAGGCACGCGGCGCCGCGTGCGGACGGTCGCCACGCGGCTCGGGTACGCTCCCCACGCCGCCGCCCGCACCCTCAGCACCAACCGCACCAGCACCGTCGGCGTGCTCCTCCCCGATCTGTACGGCGAGTTCTACTCCGAGCTGATCCGCGGCATCGATCAGATGGCGCAGCGCCACGGCTACCACCTGCTCGTCGCCAGCTCCCACGACCGCAAGCCTACGATCGAGGCGGCGCTGCAATCGATGCGCGGCCGCGTGGACGGGCTCATCGTCATGTCCCCCGCCCCGGGCGCGTACGGCGCCGTGCGCGACCTCCCGGCGTCGTTCCCCGTGGTGCTCCTGAACAGTGCGGCGGCGGGCCGGGCGTTCGACTCGCTGGCCGTCGCCAACGCGCAGGGGGCGCGTGCCATGGTGCGCCACCTGATCGCGCTCGGCCACGCCCGAGTCGCGATGATCGCCGGCCCGGCCAAGAACTCGGACGCGGCGGGACGGCTGCGGGGCTATCGCGCCGCGCTGCGGGACGCGGGAGTCCGCGCGACGCCGGCCTGGGAGATCCCGGGCGACTTCACCGAGACCTCGGGCTTCGCCGCCTGCCTGAAGCTGCTCGCCGAGCGATCTCCGCTCCGGCCCACCGCGATCTTCGCGGCGAACGACGCCATGGCGATCGGTGCGCTGAGCGCGCTGCGCGAAGCGCAGGTGCAGGTGCCGGGGGACATGGCCGTCGCGGGGTTCGACGACATCCCCATGGCGCGCTACATGCACCCCCCGCTGTCCACGGTGCGCGTGAACATCAGCGCGCTGGGCGAGCGCGCCACGCGCCGGCTGCTCGACGCGGTGGCGAACGGGCGGCAGCACCAGAAGAGACGGGAGACGCTTCCCGTGACACTCGTGATTCGGGAATCCTGTGGCGGGCGCGGCCAGCCCGCGACTGCTTCACCACTCTAGGGAGGGACCCACGATGAGACCCGACTCTTTCAGGCGAGACTGTTGGCGGGTGGCCCTGCTCATCGGCGGTGTGATGGCGCTCGTCGCGCGCGCCGCGCCCGCACAGACGAGCACCGGGAGCATCCGCGGCTACGTGCGGGACTCGAGTGGAGCCCCGCTCGAAGGTGCCCGCGTGATTGCGGTCAACGTGCAGACAGCGGCGCAGCGGGAAGTGGTCACGCAGGCCAGCGGGTTCTATGCGGTGCTCGGCCTCGTGCCCGCCGAGTACGACGTGACCGCGCGTCATATTGGCATGGCGCCCCAGAAGGTTCACGTCCGGGTGTTGATCGGCGAGGTGTTCCCCCTCGACTTCCGACTCGCCGCCTCCGCGATCCAGGTTGAAGCGGTGACCGTGGCGGTGGCCAGCGGCGTAGAAACCCGCACTTCCGAAGTCGCGACGAACGTAACGCGCCACCAGGTCGAGAACCTCCCGCTGTCAGATCGCAATTTCCTCGGTCTGGTTGCGCTCGCGCCTGGGACCACCGTCTTGAACAACGGCCTCAACAACACCTTCAAGACGTTTGCCGGCGGCGCGTTGCCAGCGGACAACGTGAACGTGTTCATCGACGGAGCAAGCTTCAAGAACGATTTGACCGCGGGCGGTGTCGCCGGGCAGGATGCGAGCCGCGGCAATCCGTTCCCGTTGAATGCGATTCAGGAGTTTCGCGTTATCACGGAGAACTACAAGGCGGAGTACCAAAAGGCCTCGAGCGCGATCATCACGGCGACCACCAAGTCGGGCGGCAACCGGTGGGAGGGATCGGCGTTCTTCTACGGGCAGGGGAAAGGCTTGATCGCCACCGACTCCCTGCCTCTCAACACGCCCAAGCCGGAGTATTCCCGTTATCAGGCAGGCCTGAGCATCGGAGGGCCGATCGTGCAAGACCGGCTGTTCTTCTTCGGATCCTATGAGGGCAACTACCAAAACCGCGCGAACACGGTCGCGTTCAACGCCGACACCGCGGCGCCGCCCGGGCGCTACCCCGCCCTCGATACTGTGAATCTGTCGCAATACAACGGACAGTTCGTCTCGCCCTTCCGCTCGACGCTCGCGTTTGGGAAGCTGTCCTACGTGCCGACGACGTCCCAATCGTTGGAGCTGAGCATGAACCTTCGGCACGAAACGGACATACGGGACTTCGGTGGCGTTACGAGCTTCCAAACGGCGAACAACGTCCGAAACGACGTCGATACGTGGATCGGAAAGCATCGGTACACCAGCGGGAGCTGGCTCAACGAAGCTACCGTCAGCTTCCAACACTATCGGCGCCAACCGAGTCCCGCGAATCCCGACATCATCCAACGAGCCTACTTCGACGAGAAGGCCTGCTGTACCTTCATTGGCCTTATCGGCGGCGGTCAGAGCATCCAGGATTACACGCAGAACCGGGTGTCGCTCCGCAATGATGTGAGCTACTCTGGGTGGCAATGGGCCGGCCAGCATGTCGTCAAGATTGGGGCGAGCTTCGACTTCTCACACTACCACATTATCAAGGACAACAACGGCAACCCGAAGTTCACCTACTTCGCGACCGACAGCTTCGCGTTTCCGCGGGAGGCGTTGCTCGGTGCGGGGAATCCGGACTTCGCGACGACCAACCATGAGTTTGGCGCCTACGTGCAGGACGACTGGAGCCCGACCCGTCGACTACAGGTGAATCTCGGCATCCGCTGGGATTACGAGTCGGACATGCTGGACAACAGCTTCGTCACGCCCGCCGCAGTGCGGGCCGCTGTGGATACCGTCGTGCCTGCCAAGTACTTCACGGACGGCACGCAGCGGCCTCGGTTCAAAGGGGCGTTTCAACCACGTGTCGGCATGTCGTACACTCTGGATGAAGACGGACGGACGACCGTGTTCGGCGGCTTCGGTGTGTACTTCGACCGGGACCTGTACGACAACGTCGCGATCATTGAGCAATACAATGAGCAGCACCCAAACTACAACTTCTTCTTCTTTACAAACCCTGCCGATTCCGCGGCGGGCAAAGTTCGGTGGAATAACTCATACCTGAGCAAGCAGGCACTCCTGGCCCTCCTCGCCAGCGGCCAGGCCGGCAAGCCGGAGGTCGAGCTCGTCGCCAACGACACCAAACCGCCCAGCTCTCATCAGTGGAGCGTTGGCGTGCGGCGGCTGCTGGGCCCCTACGCAGTGTCGGCCACCTACACCGGGGTGCGGAGCTACCACGGCTTCACCTACATGTGCCACAACGCCTATCGCACCAGTGTGCCCACGCAACCGACCCAATGCTTTGCGTCCCCAGCGCCGGGCTTGATCGGCAACGTCTTCCTATCGAGCGACCAGGTGCGAACCTGGTACGACGCCGTCTACCTGCAGGCACAACGACCCTACTCAGCGGCGTCTCACTGGGGCGCGGGAGTCGCGTATACCTGGGCCAAGGGCACCCAGATCGGCGGCGACTTGTTCAGTTTCGACTTCCGGTTCCCGACCGATTACCCCCGCTACTCTTCCCCAAACGTGCAGCGCAACACCGTGGTGGGGAACTGGATCGTGGACGTGCCGTTCGGCGTCCAGTTCAGCGGGCTGCTCACGCTCGGCTCGGGAGTGCCATATCAGATAGGAGGTCCGGAGAACAGAGCCTTTCCCCCGAAGCAGAACCTCATTCTTGGACACGCGTTTGCGTTCAGGGACGTAGACGTGCGGCTCCGGAAGCAACTGCCCACGTGGGGGACGCAGGGAGCGGACCTGACGCTCGAGGTGTTCAACGTGTTCAACTACCAGAACCTTGGCTGCTGGGGTGGCAACACTCCGTTCTGCATCGCATACGGCTCCAGGCGGCTGCAGCTGGGCGCGGGTTATAGCTTCTGACCTTTCACCACCGCGGGCCACCGGTGCGCCAGCACCGGTGGCCCGCGCGACAGGGTCGCGATATCGTCCCAGCATGACCTATAGCGCCGCCGCGCTCGCCGCGGCCCTCCTCGCCGCCTGTGCCTCGAACCACCCCACCGGCCCGCCGCCCCCAGACTCGGCGCAAGCGGTGGGCTTTCTGGACACGCTCGAGCAGCGGACGTTCCACTACTTCTGGGACCTGACCAACACGACGAACGGCCTCACCCCCGACCGCTCCGCCGCCGGGTCGTTCTCGAGCATCGCCGCCGTCGGTTTCGCGCTCACCGCTTACCCCATCGGCGTGGAGCGCGGCTACGTCACGCGCGCCGCAGCGGCACAGCGCGCCCTCACCACGCTGCAGTTCTTCTGGAGCGCTCCCCAGAGCTCCGCGGCCACGGGCGTCACGGGATACAAGGGGTTCTTTTACCATTTCCTCGACATGAGCACCGGGCAGCGCTTCGGCACGGTCGAGCTGTCCACGATCGACACCGCGCTGCTGCTCGCCGGCGTGCTCACCTGCCAGTCGTACTTCACGAACCTCTCGGACTCCGTCGAGACCGCGATTCGCACGCTCGCGGACTCGATCTACCGCCGCGCCGACTGGCAGTGGGCGGCGAACCACGCACCCGCGATCACGCTCGGCTGGACTCCGGAGAACGGGTTCATGCCGTACGACTGGCGTGGCTACAACGAGGCGATGCTCGTGTACATCCTGGCCTTCGGCTCGCCGACGCACCCCGCCGATTCCACCGGCTGGGCGGCGTGGACCTCCACCTACCAGTGGGGCACGTTCCAGGGACAGACCTACCTCGGTTTCGGGCCGCTGTTCGGGCACCAGTACTCGCACGTGTGGATCGACTTCCGGGGCATCCAGGATGCCTACATGGCCGCGCACGGGATCGATTACTTCGAGAACTCGCGCCGCGCGACGTACGCGCAGCGCTTCTACGCCATCGCCAACCCGGGCGCGTGGGTAGGCTACGGCGATCGGACGTGGGGCCTCACCGCCTCGGACGGCCCTGCCAACGACACCCTGTTCCTGAGCGGGCGAAGGCGCGGGTTTCACACCTACTGGGCGCGTGGCGCGTCGTTCACGGACCTGGAAGACGACGGCACGATCGCGCCCACCGCCGCGGGCGGGTCCATCCCGTTCGCCCCGGAGATCGCCCTCCCCGCGCTCTGGGCGATGCGCGACAAGTACGGCGCGAACGTGTTCTCGACGTACGGGTTCCTCGACGCATTCAACCCGACGTTCACGGCGGTGGGACAGGCAACCCAAGGGCGGGTGGATCCGCAGCTCGGCTGGTTCGACACCGACTACCTCGGCATCGATGAAGGACCGATGCTCGCGATGGCCGAGAACTACCGCACGGGGCTCGTGTGGCAGCTGCTGCGCGCCAACCCATACGTCGTGCGCGGGCTGTGCCGGGCGGGGTTCTCGGGCGGATGGCTCACGGGTCGGTGCCCGTGAAGAGTCGCGAGGTGGCGGCGGTCTTCATCGCTGCCCTCGCAGGTTGCCGCCCCGTCGCCGGCGGCGTGACGCTCGACTTCTGGGGGCTCGGGCGGGAAGGCGAGGTGGTGGCGGAGCTGATGCCGGCGTTCGAGCGCGAGAACCCGGGCATCCGCGTGCGGGTGCAGCAGATTCCCTGGACCGCGGCGCACGAGAAGCTGCTCACCGCGTACGTCGGCAACGCCACGCCCGACGTGGCCCAGCTTGGCAACACGTGGGTCCCGGAATTCGTCGCGCTGGACGGGCTCGTCCGGCTCGACTCCCTCGTGGCGGCGTCCGCCACCGTCCATCCGGCCGATTACTTCTCAGGCATCTGGAGCACCAACGTGCTGGACGGCGGCGTGTACGGCGTGCCGTGGTACGTGGACACCCGTCTGCTGTTCTACCGCAAGGACCTGCTCGCGCGCGCCGGATTCCCGAATCCGCCGACGTCGTGGCGCGAGTGGCTCGCCGCTATGCGGGCGATGAAGGCGCAGGCTGGTCCCGACCGCTACCCGATCTTCATCCCGACGAACGAGTGGCCCCCGCCCACCATCCTCGGGCTCCAGGCCGGCTCGCCGATCCTGCGTGACGGCGCCCGCTACGGCGCCTTCACGGAGCCCCCGTTCCGCGGCGCGTTCGACTTCTACCTGAGCCTGTACCGCACGGGGCTCGCGCCGCGGCTCGGGATCAACGAGATCGGGAACATCTATCAGGAGTTCGCTCGCGGGACGGTCGCCATGTGGATCACCGGCCCGTGGAACGTCGGCGAGTTTCGCCGCCGCCTGCCGGCCGACTTCCAGGACAAATGGGGGACCGCGCCGATGCCCGGCCCGGACGGCGCGGCCTCGGGCATCTCGCTCGCCGGTGGCTCGAGCCTGGTGGTGTTCCGCGCGTCGCGCCACCAGGCCGCGGCGTGGAAGCTGGTCGAGTTCCTGTCACGCCCGGAGCAGCAACTGCGCGTCTACCGGCTGTCGGGCGACCTGCCGGCGCGCCTCGAGGCGTGGCGCGACCCGGCGCTCGCGGCGGACCAGGCCACGCGGGCGTTCTGGGAGCAGCTGCAGCGCGTCGTGCCGACGCCCCAAGTCCCGGAGTGGGAGCTGATCGCGACCCGCATCTTCGACTACGGCGAGCAGGCGATCCGGGGCGGCGCGCCCGCCGACACGGTGCTGGCCCGCCTCGACGCCGAGGTGAACCGCATCCTCGAGCGACGCCGCTGGCTGCTGGCGCGGCGCGGCCGGCCGTGACCACGGTCGAGCGCGGCACTGCCCGCGCCGCCTGGTGGTTCCTGGCGCCCGCCCTCGCCGTCATCGGGGTGTTCTTTTTTCTCCCGGTCGTCGCGTCGCTCGCGCTGAGCTTCACGGACTTCGACATCTACGCGATCGCCGACTCGCACAACGCCCGTTTCGTCGGCCTCGCGAACTACGGGCAGCTGGCCGCCACCCCCCTCTTCTGGACCGCCCTCAAGAACACGCTCTACTTCGCGTTCGTGGGCGCGCCGCTCTCGGTGCTGGTCGCGCTGGGGGCGGCGCTGCTCGTCAACGCGAAGCTGGTGCGCTTCAAGGGATTCTTCCGCACCGCCTACTTCGCACCGTTCGTCACGACGCTCGTCGCGGTCGCGATCGTGTGGCGCTACCTGTACCATCCGCGCTACGGCCTGCTCAACGCGGCCCTTGGCGCTGTCGGGATCGGGCCGGTCGACTGGCTCGGCGACCCGCGATGGGCGATGCCGGCCATCATCCTGCTCGCCGTGTGGCGCAACTTCGGCTACAACATGCTGATCTTCGTCGCCGGGCTGCAGCGCATTCCGGCGCAGCTGTACGAGGCGGCGGAACTGGACGGCGCCGGCGCCTGGGCGCGGTTCCGCTACATCACTCTGCCCCAGCTCGCGCCCACGTTCGTGTTCGTGGGCGTGATCACGGCCATCGGCTACTTCCAGCTGTTCGCCGAGCCGTACGTCATGACCGGGGGCGGACCGCTCAAGAGCACGCTCAGCATGGTGCTCTTCATGTACGAGGAGGGGTTCCGCTGGTGGCGCCTCGGCTCCGCCGCGGCCATCGCCTTCGTGCTGTTCTTCATCATCCTGGGCTTCACGCTCGTCCAGCTGCGCCTGCAGCGCGAGGCGCGATGACGCGCCGGCTACAACAGGTATCGCTGTACGGCGCCCTCGTGGTCGGGGCCGCGGTCACGCTGGTGCCGCTCGTGTGGATGGTGTCCGCGTCGCTCATGCCCACCGGCCAGGCGACGACGTATCCGCCCCGCTTCTTCCCGCGAGCGGTGACCTTCGAGCACTACGCCGAGCTGTTCACGCGCCTCTCCCTGGGGCGCTACGTCCTGAACAGCTCCATCGTCGCTCTGGCGGCGACCCTGCTGTCGCTGCTGTTCAATTCGATGGCGGGGTACGCGCTCGCGAAGCTCCGCTTCCGGGGGCGGGACGGCCTGTTCCGGCTGCTCGTCGCGGGGCTCGTCATTCCCGCGCAGGTGACGATGCTGCCGCTCTTCCTCCTGCTCCGCGCGATGGGGCTCGTGAACACCTACCTCGGCGCCATCGTGCCGGCGATGGCCACGATCTTCGGGATCTTCCTGATCCGCCAGTACGCGCTGTCGATCCCCGACGACCTGCTCGACGCCGCGCGTCTCGACGGTGCGGGGGAGTTCCGCATCTACTGGTCGGTCGTGGTCCCGTCGCTGCGCCCCGTGCTCGCGACGCTCGCGATCTTCACGTTCCTCTCGACGTGGAACGACTTCCTCTGGCCGCTGGTGGTGCTCTCGGACGACGCCAAGTACACGCTCCCCGTCGCGCTCGCCAACCTCGCCGGCGAGCACGTGCAGGACACCGAGCTCATGATGGCAGGCTCGGTGCTCACGGTGCTGCCGGTGTTGTTATTGTTCGTGCTGCTGCAGCGCTACTACATCGAGGGCATCATGGCGGGGAGCACCAAGGGATGACGCTCAAGCGGGTGGCGGTGTTGACGAGCGGCGGCGACGCGCCCGGGATGAACGCGGCGATCCGGGCCGTGGTGCGGACCGGGGTGGCCCGCGGGCTCGAGGTCGTGGGCGTGCGGCAGGGGTACTCGGGCCTGATCGACGGCCAGCTCCAGCCGCTCGGCACGCGCGACGTCGCGGGCATCCTGCAACTCGGCGGCACCATGCTCGGGAGCGCGCGCGCCCCCGAGTTCCAGACGCCGGAGGGCCGAGACCGCGCCCTCCGGGGGCTCGGCCAGCATCGCGTGGACGGCGTCGTCGTGATCGGCGGCAACGGCTCTCTCGCCGGGGCACAGGCGCTCGCGGGCACCGGCTTTCCCGTCGTAGGCGTCGCCTCGACGATCGACAACGACGTAAACGGCGCCGACATCACGATCGGCGTGGACACCGCGCTCAACATCGCCCTCGAAGCGATCGACCGCCTCAAGACCACGGCGTCCTCGCACCAGCGCGCCTTCCTGGTCGAAGTGATGGGGCGGAACTGCGGCTACCTCGCCCTGGCAGCCGGCGTCGCGGGGGGCGCCGAGGTGGTCGTGATCCCCGAAGTCGAGATGAGCCCCGATGCAATGGCGGACGAGCTGCAAGCGGCCTACACGCGCGGCAAACGCCACGCGATCGTGGTCGTAGCCGAGGGCGCCCGCTGGGACGCGCTCGCGCTGGCGCGGCACTTCGAGAAGCACCGTGAGCGGATCGGGTTCGAGCTGCGGGTGACGACGCTCGGCCACGTGCAGCGCGGCGGCGCGCCCGGGGCGTTCGACCGGCTGCTGGCGACACGGCTCGGCGCCGCCGCCGTCGAGCGCCTGGCGGACGGCGAATCCGGCACGTACATGGCGCTGGCGCGCGGCGCCGTCACGCCGCTGCCGCTCCAGCAGGTGCTCACGCCCAAGCCGCCGCCCGACCGCGAGCTGATCAGGCTGGCGCAGCTGATGGCGCGCTGAACAGGGCGGCGCCGCGGCTGCGCACCACGGAGGCATAGAAGCGGGCGCTCGCCTTGGGGGTGCGCCGTTGCGTCGCGAAGTCCACGTGCACGATCCCGAACCGCTTCGAGTAGCCGTGACTCCACTCGTAGTTGTCGAGCAGCGACCAGGCGAAGTAGCCGCGCAGGTTCACCCCCCGGCGCAGCGCATCGAGCGCGGCGGCGAGATGGCCGCGGTAGTACTCGACCCGCCGCGGATCGTCCACCCGGCCGTTCACGGGCGGCTCGTCGGCGAACGCGGCGCCGTTCTCCGTCACGTAGAGCGGCAGATCGCCGCACCGCTCGCGCACCCACACGAGCGTCTCCGTGAGACCCGCGGGATACACTTCCCAGTCGGTCTCCGTGTACCAGGGGTGCGGCTGCCGCACGGAGCTGGCGCGCAGCGGCAGGGTCTGCGGGTCGGCGCGCGTCACGCCGCGCGTGTAGTAGTTGATGCCGAGGAAATCGATCGGCTGGCGAATCAGCCGGAGGTCCGCATCGGTGACGTCGGGCCACGCTTCTCCGAAGATCTCGGCGAGCTCGGCGGGGTAGGCGCCGCGCACGACCGGCTCGAGGTAGTGGCGGTTCATGTAGGCGTCGGCCCGGCGCGTGGCGGCGAGGTCCTCGGGGGAGTCGGAGGCGGGGTGCTTGGGCTCGAGGTTCAGCACCAGCCCGATTTGCCGTTTTCCCTCAGCGCGATACGCCTGCACGGCGGCCCCGTGCGCGCGCAACAGGTTGTGGCTCACGCGCGGAGCCTCGAACAGGTTGCGATGCCCGGGGGCGAGCCCGCCGGTCAGGTACCCGCCGTCCGCCACGACCCACGGCTCGTTGACGGTCGCCCACAGCCGGACGCGGTCGTCGAAGGCGCGCACGACGACGCGCGCGTACTCGGCGAACCAGTGCGCGACGTCCCGGTTGAGCCAGCCGCCGAGATCGTCCAGGGCGGCGGGGAGATCCCAGTGGTACAGCGTCACCACGGGGGCGAGCCCGTGCGCGAGCAACGCGTCGATCAGGCGGTCGTAGAAGTCCAGGCCGCGAGGGTTGACCGTGCCCTTCCCGGCCGGCAGAATGCGGCTCCAGGAGATGCTGAAGCGGTAGGCGTTGAGCCCGAGCTCGCGCATCAGCGCGACATCGTCGGCGAAGCGGTGGTACTGGTCGCAGGCGACGTCGCCCGTCTCGCCCCGCAGGGTACGGCCGGGGGTGTGGGAAAAGCGGTGCCAGATGCTCGGGCCCGCGCCGTCGGCGAGCGGCGAGCCCTCGACCTGATAGGCGGACGTGGCCGCCCCCCAGAGGAAGTCGCCGGGAAACCGGATCGTCTCACTCATTCGCGTCGTGATGCCGCATGGCCAGCGTGACCCTCGTCGGTGTGCGCAAAATATATCAGGAGGGCCCCCGCGCCCGCGTGGCCGTGGACGGGGTCGACCTCGCCGTCCTTGACGGCGAGTTCGTGGTGCTCGTCGGGCCGTCGGGGTGTGGCAAGAGCACCACGCTGCGCATGATCGCGGGGCTCGAGTCCATCTCGGCGGGCACGGTGCGGATCGGCGAGCGGGTGATGAACGACGTCGCCGCGAAGGACCGCAACATCGCCATGGTGTTCCAGAATTACGCGCTGTACCCGCACATGACGGTGTTGGAGAACATGGCGTTCGGGTTGAAACTGCGCGGGCTCCCGGCGCGGGAGATCGACCCGCGGGTGCGGGAGGCCGCGGCGCTGCTCGGCATCACGCCGCTACTCGAGCGGCGGCCGCGTCATCTCTCGGGCGGCGAGCAGCAGCGCGTGGCGCTGGGTCGGGCCCTCGTCCGCAAACCCGACGTGTTTCTCTTCGACGAGCCGCTCTCGAACCTCGACGCCAAGCTGCGCGTGCAGATGCGGCGCGAGATCGCGCGCCTGCACCGCGAGCTCCGCGCCACGATGCTGTACGTCACACACGATCAGGCCGAGGCGATGACCCTGGGCGACCGCATCGTCGTGCTCAACGGGGGCCAGGTCCAGCAGATCGACACGCCGCTCGAGACCTACCGCCGGCCGCGCAACACCTTCGTGGCGGGCTTCATCGGCAGCCCGGCGATGAACCTGCTGCCGGGCGTATTGGTGCGCCACGGCGGCCTGCGGTTCCGCGCGGACGGCGACGCCTTTGCGGTCGACATCCCGCCGGTGTGGGAGCGCACGCTCGCGCCCCGCGAGGGGCGGCCGGTGATCCTGGGCGTCCGCCCTGAAGACGTGCGGCCCACCGTCGGCGCAGCAGGGGGCGGGGGCATGGCCGGCGTGCGACTGCGGCTCGATCTGGTCGAGCCCGTAGGGCAAGAGCTCCTGGTCAGCGCCCATTCCGAGGGGGGGGCGCAGGAGGTGACCGCCCGGCTGGCGCCCGGCTCCCAGGTCGAGCCCGGCCAGGAAATCACCCTGTCGTTCGATCCCGACGCGCTGCACTTCTTCGACGCCGAGACGCGGAAGCGGATCCCCGCTCCGTGACGCCTAGAAGACCCTACCGAGATTCGTCGTAAGACCCACGAAGACGAGGTCGGGCGTGTCGCGCCACAACCCCACGCTCCCGCCCGCGTCCACCACCACCCACTGGGCCGGCCGGACCGTCACGGCCCCCAGGGCGCCCCACTGCGCCGGCTCACCGGCCCCGGCTGAATACCCATATGCCTCGCCGGTGAAACCGTAGCGCCCGCCGCCGATCGCGGCGCCGACGGAGTGAAACCACCGTAGCGGCGACCCACCCGTGCCGAGCGCGACCGGGCCGAGGTTCAGGTCGACGTGGATCTTCCACGGCGCGTCCACGCTCGCCACGGCGAGGAGGGCGCCCTGCGCGCGACCTGCCCCGCGACCGGCGGACGCGTCCCCCGTCGCGAAGGTCACGCTCGGCGCGAGCGCCACGGTGGTTCGGGTTGAGACGGCGGTCGAGAGCTTCAGCGTCGTGCCCACATCGCCCGGCCCGGTGCCCGCCGCGGTCCGCATGAAACCCGTCCCGAAGAAGGCCAGCTGGACACCGCGGGCGAGCCCGATCTTGAGGTTGTAGTCCCACGCCGTGGCGTCGCTCAGATCGTCCGCGCCCTGGACGCGCACCCCCTGCTCGAGCTCGATGTAGCCGGGCGCCACGGTGTACGCGTGGGTCGCGAAGGTAGGGCGTTCCGGGTTGGCCGCGCGCGGCGACTGGCCGCGGGCCACTCCCGGCATGGACAACAGCGCGCACAGGGCAACCGAGCGGCGCACGCCGCTCAATCTGCAGCCATCCGGGAACTTTTGGAAGGACATAGTTCATTCATGAATTGCCTATGGAGGCGAGAAACGTTGGGCTGCTGGTCGCAGCGGTCGTCGTGCTGGGGTTCGCGGAGGGGTCCGCCCAGGGGCGCGGGGACGGCGCATTCCAGCCGCTGCTCGCCGATCCCAAGCAGCCGCAGTTCTTCGCCACGTATCTGTGGGACCGCTCCCCACGACTTGGCTCGCGCCTCGCGAGCGTCGGCTTCGGCCAGACCATCAGCCTCGTCCGCGAGTCGGACTGGGAGCTCGCGATCGCCGCCGGAGTGTTCTCGCAGTTCAACATGCAGTCGGCCACCAACGACCTGATCAACACCGACTACCTGGTCGGCCTCCCCCTCACCTACCGTCACGGATCCTGGGCGACGCGATTCCGCCTGTACCACCAGAGCTCGCACCTGGGCGACGAGTACCTCCTGCACACCAACGCGCAGCGCGTCGACCTGACGTTCGAGGCCGCGGAGCTCCTGGTCTCGAAGGAGATCGCGCAGTGGCGGGTGTACGGCGGCGGGGAGTACCTGTTCGCCCACTCGCCGGCGGATCTCGCGCCCGGCGTGCTGCACGGCGGGCTGGAGTACCGCCAACCGGAGGCGCTGGTGCATTTCGGCCGGTTCGCGACCGGGCGCCTGGTGGCGGGGCTCGACGCCCGGTCGGTGCAGGACCGTCAGTGGCAGGTGGGGTGGAGCCTCGTAACGGGGCTCGAGCTGGCCGACCCCGCGGCCGCGGCAAGCTCCGGCTGGCGCTGGCGCGTGCTGCTCAAGGCGTACACGGGGCCCTCGCCTTACGGCGAGTTCTACCGCGATCCGGTGTCATCCCTGGGCCTCGGGATCGGATTCGCGCTGTGAACCATCAACACTCATTGGAGGATGCTATGCTGAAGCGTTCGATCTCCTTCGTCGCCGCGGCGCTCGTGGTAGCGCTCGCGCCCGTGACGCTCCGCGCCCAGAGTACGGGCCGATTCGACAACGTGACCGTGGGCGGCGCCTTCGGCGGCCTCTCCGGCGCCGCCAACCTGGACGCGGCCGGCACCGCCGACTGGCGGCTCGGCTGGGCGGCGTCCGTCGACGTCACCAAGTGGCTGCAGCAGTACGTGGGCGTCCGTGCGAGCGGCAGCTGGGCGCAGGACAGCCTCAACGGCGCGAGCCTCAGCGGCCGCGGCAAGTTCAACAAGTTCACCTACGACGCGGACGTCGTGCTCCGCTACCCGATCCAGAGCGGCGCGGGGACGTTCAGCCCGTACGTGCTCGGCGGCGTCGGCGCGATCAGCGTCCATCAGCTCGAGTCGGACAGCACCTGGAGCAAGTTCGCCGGCAACTTCGGCGCGGGAGTCGAGTACCGCTTCGGGCGCTGGGGTGTCCGGGCGGAAGGGCGTGACTACGTGTACACGTTCGACCGCTACGGCTTCGACAAGACGCAGCACGACATCGCCTGGCAGGGCGGCATCACACTGTCGTTCTGAAACAGGCCCCCCCTTCGCCGGCCGGCGCCAGCACGGTGCCGGCCGGCGTCGCGCCCCCACCCGTTGGGATGGCCCTCTCACCCGAGCGGGTGGGTGGAGCTGAGCCACTCCGGCAAAGGCGGGAACCATTCGGCCCGAAAGTTCATTCCTGCACTATCAACCGTGAACAGCGACACGATCGCGAGGAGGGTGCTGTCATGAAGCGACTGATCAAACCGGTGAGCTGGCTCGGGGCGGTGGCCGCGGTGCTGTTGCTCGCGGGCGCCGTGGCGGCCCGGTCGCGCACCCCTGCCGCTCCTGGGGCTCCGCCGCCGCCGGAAGTCACGGTCATCACGGTGGCCCCCCAGACGGTCGCGGCCCAGTACGAGTACGTGGGGCAGGCGGAGGCGTCGCGCCGGGTCGAGGTCCGGTCGCAGGTCACCGGGGTGATCGTCGCGCGCCCCTACACCGAAGGTACGGACGTCGCGCAGGGCGCCCTGCTCTTCCGCATCGATCCGACGACGTACGAGGCGGCGTATCGCAGCGCGCAGGCCCGCCTCGCCAACGCGCAGCGCACGCTGGCGCGGCTCAAGCCGCTCCTGGCCGCGCGCGCCGTCGCGCAGAAGGACGTCGACGACGCCCAGACGGACGTGGATCAGGCGCAGGCGGCGTTCGACCAGGCGAAGAAAGACTACGACGACACGTTCGTCCGCGCCGAGATCGCGGGCCGCGCCGGTCGCGCGCTCCTGGAGCTCGGTGGGCGGGTCACCGGCCCCGGCGACCTGCTGACGACCGTGGAGCAGGTGGACCCCATCTACGTGAACTTCAGCCCGTCCGACCAGGACGTGCTGCGCTGGCGCCGCGACGCCGCGGATGGCCGGCTCGTCATGCCGCGGGGGGCGCTGACCGTGCAGGTGACCCTCGCCGACGGGACGGTCTATCCGCGGACCGGCACGCTCAACTTCACCGACCTCGCGCTGCAGCCGGTCACGGGCACGCAGCAACTCCGCGCCGAGCTGAGGAACCCCCAGCACCTGCTGCTCCCCGGGCAGTTCGTGCGGGTGCGACTCCTGGGCCTGAAACAGCCCGGCGCGATTCTGGTGCCGCAGCGGGCCGTGCTGCAGGGCCTCGGAGGGGCGTTCGTCTACGTGTTGGACGCAGGCGACAAGGTGGCAACGCGCAATGTGACCGCGACGTCGTGGGACGGCGGGTCGTGGCTGATCGAGCAGGGGCTCGCGGCGGGCGACCGCGTCGTCGTTGACGGCGTCCAGCAGGTCGCGCCCGGGTCACCCGTCCGCGCCGTCGCGTACCAGCCGGCCGCCGACAGCGCCGCCGCTCGGAGCACCCCGTGAGCGACACGCCGCAGATTCGCAACGTCTTCATCCGGCGCCCGATCTTCTCGGGCGTGATCTCGATCGTGATCGTGCTGCTGGGGCTGTTCTCGCTCGGCACGCTGCCCGTGAACAGCTACCCGGCGCTCACGCCTCCCGAGATCCAGGTGCAGGCCGTGTACCCCGGCGCGACGGCGCAGGACGTCGCCGCGGCCGTCGCCGCGCCGATCGAACAGCAGCTGTCGGGGCTCGAGGGGCTGCTCTACTTCAAGTCGTCGAACTCGAGCGACGGCATCATGAACCTGTCGGTCTACTTCGACGTGTCGCGCGACCCGGACCTCGCGGCCGTGGACGTGCAGAACCAGATCGCGCTCGCGGAACCGCAGCTGCCGCAGGAGGTCGTGCGCAACGGGATCACGGTGCGGAAGCGCCAGACCGCGATCCTCGTGGTGGGCGCGCTCACCGCCGACGACCCGCGGTTCGACGCCGAGTACCTGAGCAACTACTCGAAGATCTACCTCGAGGACGAGCTGAAGCGGATCCCGGGCGTGGGCGACGCGCAGACCGTGGGCCAGCTCGAGTTCTCGATGCTCTTGAGCCTCGACCCCGACCGCATGGCGCAGCTCGGGCTCACCGTGGGGGACGTCGCCGCCGCGGTACAGGAGCAGAACGCCACGAACCCCGCCGGGCGCATCGGGCGCGAGCCCTCGCCGCCCGGCACCGAGCTCACGATCCCCGTGGTCACGGCGGGCCGGCTCAAAGATCCGGCCGAATTCGGGCGGATCATCGTGCGGGGGCGGCCGGACGGCTCGCTGGTGCGCGTCAACGACATCGGTGAGGTCCGGTTGGGGGCCCGCAACTACGACGTCGTGGGGCGGCTCGACGGCAAGCCCACGGCCCTCTTTCTCGTCTTCCTGCGGCCCGGAGCGAACGCGCTCCAGGTCAAGCAGGCGGTGCTGCAGCGCATGGGTGAGCTCGCCCGGAGCTTCCCCGCCGGCGTCCACTGGTCGGTCCCGTTCGACACGACCCCGTACATCACCGCCTCGATCCACGAGGTCGTGAAGACGCTGTTCGAGGCCATGCTGCTCGTGACGCTCGTGGTGTTCGTCTTCCTGCAGAGCTGGCGGGCGACACTCATCCCCGTGCTGGCCGTGCCCGTCTCGGTCATCGGCGCCTTCTTCGGCATGCGGGTGCTCGGCTTCTCGATCAACCTGCTGACGCTGTTCGGGCTGGTCCTGGCGATCGGGATCGTGGTGGACGACGCCATCGTGGTGATCGAAAACGTGGAGCGCATCATGGCGAGCGAGGGCGTGTCGCCCGCGGTGGCCGCGGACCGGGCGATGCGCCAGGTCAGCCGGGCCCTGATCGCCATCGTGCTCGTCCTGTGCTCCGTGTTCGTCCCCGTGGCCTTCCTGGGGGGCATCACCGGCCTGATGTACCGGCAATTCGCCATGACGATCGCGGTCGCGGTGGTCCTGTCGGGGATCGTGGCGCTGACCCTGACCCCGGCGCTGTGCGCGGTGCTGTTGCGACCCGCCGCGGAGCGGTCCGCCACGCGGTCCCGGCTGGGCCGGTTCTTCGCGCGATTCAACCAGGGCTTCCGCGCGGCGACCGAGCGCTACCTCGGCGCCGCGGGCCGCGTGATCGACCGTCCACGCACCTTCTTCGCCGCGTTCGGGGTGGTCCTCGCGCTGCTCTTCGTGCTGATGCGCGTCGTGCCCAGCGGGTTCATCCCCAGCGAGGACAAAGGCTACTTCGCGATGCTCGTGGAGCTGCCGGACGACGCCTCGCGCCAGCGCACCGAGGGGGTCGTGAGCGGGATCGAAGGATTCCTGAAGCAGCAGCCGGCCATCAATCACGTCGTCTCGCTCGTGGGGCTCAACTTCATCCAGAACGCGAACCAGACGAACGCCGCGATCATCTTCGTCAACATGAAGCCGTGGGACGAACGCACGTCCCGGAGGGATCAGATCGACGCGGTGCTCGGCGCGGTCAACGGCTACCTGTTCGGCATGCGAAACGCGCGCGGGTTCGCGTTCAATCTGCCGGAGATCATCGGGCTGGGCACGAACGCCGGCCTCGAGATGAACCTGCAGGATCGCGGGGTGAACGACGTGAAGCGGTTCGCCGCGCTCGTCAATGATTTCACACGAGATGCGAACGGCAGTCCGGACCTGCGGGGCGTGTACTCGACCATTCGGGTGAACACGCCACAGCTCTACGTCCACGTGGACCGGGAGAAGGCCAAGGCACTGGGGGTCTCCCTCACGGACCTGTTCCAGACGCTGCAGGCGTTCCTGTCCACGCTCTACATCAACGACTTCAACCTGTACGGCAAGACGTACCGGGTGCAGGCGGAGGCGCAGCCCAAGTACCGCCAGAGGCCCGAGGACATCGGGCGGCTGTACGTGCGGGGGGGCGGGGGGGGCGGGGCCGGCGGGGGGGCCGGCGCGAATCAGCCGATGGTTCCCGTCTCCGCGCTCACGCGCACGGAGTTCCAGTCCGGGCCGAGCGTGCTCACGCGCTTCAACGGATTCACGTCCGCGCTCGTCATCGGCGCCCCCGCCCCCGGCAAGAGCTCCGGCCAGATGCTCGACGCCGTCGAGCGGCTGGCGCAGAGCAAGTACGCCGGTCAAGGCGTGGGCTACGCCTTCAGTGGCCAGTCCTATCAGGAGCGGGCCTCGGGCGGCCAGGGCGGGCTGGTGTTCGGGCTCGGCCTCGTGATGGTGTTCCTGGTGCTGGCGGCGCAGTACGAGAGCTGGTCGATCCCGTTCGCGGTGCTGCTGGGCGTGCCGTTCGGCACGCTTGGCGCGCTGCTCGGCGTCTGGCTGCGCGGCATGCCGAACGACGTGTATGTGCAGATCGGCCTCATTGTCGTAGTTGGCCTCGCCGCGAAGAACGCGATCCTGATCGTCGAGTTCGCGAACGAGCTGCGGGCCCAGGGCCGGTCCATCCGCGAGGCGGCGCTCGAGGCGGGCCGCGAGCGGCTGCGGCCGATCCTCATGACCTCGTTTGCGTTCATTCTGGGCGTTGCGCCATTGCTCACATCGAGTGGCGCCGGCGCCGCGAGCCGCCACTCGATCGGCACGGGCGTGTTCTTCGGGATGCTCGCCGCGACCACCGTGGGGATCTTCTTCATCCCGCTGTTCTTCGTGGTGATCCGCTCGCTGAGCGAGCGCGGCCTGCTGCGACGCGCTCCCGAGGCCGCGACCGCGCGGCCGGTCGCTCCGGCTCCGGCGCAGGGCGACTGATATGCGAACCATCACTTCGCTCGTCCTGGTCGCGCTGACCGCAGCCTGCGCGGTGGGCCCGGGGTACCACCGGCCCTCGCTCGGCATGCCCGACGGCTGGCGGCCCAGCTCCGCGTCCGAGGACTCGCTTCGGCCGTTCTACGACTCCCTCCGGACCAGCCGCGACACGTTGCTGCCGCACGGCGCCGACACCGCCCGCGTGCCCTTCGCTTACGACACCGCGCCGGCCGGTGCGCGCGGCGACACGGCCGCGGCGCTGAAATGGCTCGACCTGGTGCAGGATTCGGTGCTGCGCCAGCTGGTCGACACCGCCCTGCGGGACAACCGCGACGTGCGGACGGCCATCGCGGCGATCGACGAATTCCGCGCGCAGTACCGCGCGACGCGCGGCGCGCTCCTTCCCGAGGTCACGGCCAACGGCCAGGCGGGGCGCAACGAGCAGGTGTTCGGCACGTTCGGGTCGTTCACCTACGACGTGCTCCGGGCCACCGCCGACCTGAGCTGGGAGCTCGATGTGTGGGGCCGGTTGCGCCGCTCCACCCAGGCTGCGCGTGCCGACCTGGCGGTGCGGCAGGAGGACCGGCGCGCGCTCGAGCTGTCGCTCATCGGCGACGTGGCCACGGGTTACGTCGACCTGCGGGAAGCCGACCGCGATCTCGAGATCGCCCGCCGCACGCTCGCCTCGCGGCGGCTCACGCTGGCGCTCGCCCAGCAGCGGCTCAATCAGGGTCTGATCTCGGAGCTCGACGTGCGGCAGTTCGAGGCCGAGGTGGCGAGCCCGGCGGCGAGCGTCGCCGACTTCGAGCGGCAGGTCGCCCAGCAGGAGAACGCGCTCAGCGTGCTCGTCGGCCGCAACCCCGGGGCGATCGCCCGCGGCCGGTCGCTCACGGAGCTGGTGGCGCGGATTCCGATCCCCGCCGGGGTGCCGTCCGCCCTGCTGGCGCACCGCCCCGACGTCCGGGGCGCGGAGGCGAGCCTGCGCGCCGCCACGGCGCGGATCGGCGTGGCGGAAGCGGCCCGGCTCCCGACCTTCACCATTACCGGCCAGTACGGCAGTCAAAGCACCGAGTTCTCGAAGTGGTTCGGATCGGGCACGAACGTGTGGCAGGCGTTCGCGGGGGTGTCGGTCCCGCTCTTCACGCAGGGCCGTCCCGGCGGTGAGGAGGTCAACATCGCGCGCGCCCGCGCCGTGCAGGCCCGCGCCCGCTACGAGCAGACGGTGCTCGTCGCGCTGCGCGAAGTCGAGGACGTGCTCGTCGCGCTGCGCACGGCCCAGGACCGGGCCGCGGCGCAGGGTCGCCAGGTGGTGGCGCTGCGCCGCGCGCTCGAGCTCGCGGAGATGCGCTACCAGAACGGGATCTCGAGTTATCTCGACGTGCTCGACGCCCAGCGCAGCCTGTTCACTGCAGAGCTGGCGCTCAGCGCGGCCGAGCGGGACCAGCTGGTCGCGGCCGTGCAGCTGTACAAGGCCGTCGGCGCCAGTTGGCCGATCGCGGCGACGCCATGACCCGCCCCGCTGTGCTTGACCGCCCCGGCAGGGGGTCATACGCTTCAGATGTGAACAAACCTCCCCGGAAGGCGACGCGTCGCCCTGCGGTCGCCGCTGGCTTGGTCTTCTCCCTCCTGGGGACGGCTGAGGCCGTGGAGGCGCGGCTCGAGGCGGCGGTGCGGCCGCTGGGCCTCTCGCTCGCCAAAGCCGGCGTGCTCATGTTCCTGGCGGAGGCGGAGGAGCCGCTGCTGCTCTCCGAGCTGGCCGAGCACGAAGGCTGCGTGCGATCCAACATCACCCAGCTGGTCGATCGGCTCGAGAAGGACGGGCTGGTCCGCCGGCGCGCCGACCCGGGCGATGGCCGGAGCGTTCGCGCGGTCCTCACGCCGGCCGGCCGGCAAGCCTACGCCAAGGCGACGCGCGCCCTCGTCGACGCCCAGCGGGCCATCGTGAGCTCGTTGAGTGCGGCGCAGGCGGCGGGCCTGCAGAGCGCGCTGCGCCATCTGGCGGGTTGAGCTCACCACCGAACTCGATAGGAGATCGTATGCGCTATCTGCCCCTGGCGGGACGGATCCTCTTCACGGTCATTTTCCTGTTCGGCGCTCCCGGCCACTTCACCGCCACGTACGCCGGCTACGCCGCGCAAGCTGGCGTGCCCGCGCCGGGCGTGCTCGTTCCCATCGCCGGCGTGATCGCGCTGGCGGGGGCGTTGAGCGTGTTGCTGGGGTATCGCGCCAAGCAGGGCGCCTGGCTGCTGGTCGTATTTCTCATCCCGGTCACGCTCTACATGCACAAGTTCTGGGGGCTGACGGACCCGATGATGGTCCAGATGCAGCAGGCCCACTTCTTGAAAAACGTGGGGCTGCTGGGCGGCGCGCTGCTCATCGCGTACTTTGGCTCGGGTCCGCTGAGCCTCGACGCCCGGCGCACCGGTCCCGCGTGAGTAAGCGCCGAACCGTCTAGTAGGACCGATTGGCGTGTCGGCGGCCCGTTGCGGCGGCGCAACATTGCGGCACCGCGGCGCTCTACCGAAATTGCGTGCTGCGATGGGAGTCCAGGTCACGCTGCACCCCGCGTGGGTTGCCGACCTGGATCGGGCCATCGAGCCGATCCAGCAGACGATCCTCAACACGCCGGTCGTCGAAGACGCTGCCGAAAACTGTCTCGCGCCCGCCAAGATCCAGAACTTCCTGGTCGCCTTCTATCCGATCATCCGCGACTTCCCCCAATGGCTGCACCTGCTGCTGGACCGCTCGCCGGACGACGGCCGCGCGTTCTTCGAAGACAACATCCAGGTGGAGCGACGTCACGACGCCATGTGGCGCGCCATGGGCGACGGATTCGACGTGCCGCGGGAGCGCTTCGTCCGGCGAGAGCCGATGCTCCCCCAGGTGCGCACGTTCCACCGCTTCCTGACCGACATGTGCCGCAGCGAACCGTTCGGTGTGGCGGTAGCGGCGACGAATTACGCCGTCGAAGGCATGGCGCAGCGGATCTCCGAAAAGGCGCTGTGCGGGCTCGGTAAGAACGACAAGATCGGTCCGAAGGGGCGGTGGTGGCTGGAGGAGCACGCCAAGTACGACGACGAGCATCCGGTGCAGGCGCTGGAGATCGTCAAGCGCCGCGTCGCGGGCGGCGAGTCGACGGCCGCTGTCACGGAGGCGGCCCGCACGAGCCTGACCCTGATGCGGGACGCGATGCTGGCGGCGTACGACGTCAGTTGGCCTTGAGCACGTCCTCGATGAAGCTCAGCGTCTTGGTCTCGACCCACTCGGCGGTCAGGGCTTCCATCCCGATCGTCCCGATGCGGTCCGTGCTCGCCGTGACCACCCGCTCCCGCGTCGTCGGCACCTTGATCTCCCGCTGCACGGCGATGCCCCGCCGCGGATCGTAGCGGAATGTGAGCACGGAGGCGAGCGCCCTTGCCCCCGACGCTCGCGGCGTGAACGACAGGGCGACGCTGGGATACGTGTCCACGCTGTCGGTGTGGTCCTGCACCGACGCGTCGTGCCCCGCGTTCTCGAGCTCGGTGAGGAAGCGCAGCAGCACGGGGCGCACGACTTTCTGAAGCCGCTCGCCGCAGGCGCGGCGCCGCTGCTCGCCCTCATCGACGACGGGCTTCGCGTCGGCGTGGACCTTGGCGGCGCGCTCCGCGTACGCTTTCAGGAGGGCGCGGAGCTGCTCGGTGATCTTGTGGGTCATCAGGCGGCCGTCGTCAGTTGTCAGGCGTCAGTCGTAAGGTAGATAGCCAACCACACACCGGCGCAATAGCGGCACAGCCGCGCGTCACTTCCGTCCGAGATAGGCCTCGTCCCACGCCACCGAGGAAAGCTTGCCGCAACGCGGGCACTGCATGGTCTCCAGCCGGGCCTGTAAGGGGGCGCGGTGGCGGCACCGCGGGCACACGGCATAGTGCGGCCCCCAGCTGGGCGGGATCATCACAGCGTTCGGGGGACGCGGCACTACGGTCCAGCGGCTGGGCAGCGCCTCGGTCACTTCGACCGCTGCCCACGGCACGCGCACCCACTTCCCGCTCACGTGGACTAGCACCTCGTCGTTCGCGACCGCCCTCACCGCGTACCACGCCCCTCGGCGCAGTCGGTACGGTCCGTCGACCTTCAGGCGCGCCCAGTTGACCGCCGCTATCGTCATGCGGGGGAAACCTGCTACCGCGGGCGCCGGCGGGGCAGGGCGAAAATGCGGCACGGAGGGGCGGGAACGCGACACTGGCCCAAACGCCGGTGTCGCGCCAGCGCCCGACGGCGTAAGTTGAAGCGCAGCAATCTCGCGACCGTGGCGGAACCGGTAGACGCGCAGGACTTAGGATCCTGTGGGGCAACCCGTGGGGGTTCGAGTCCCTCCGGTCGCATCCTCATGAAAGCATCCATCTTCATTGCCACTAGCCTCGACGGCTTCATCGCTCGAGCCAATGGCGACCTCGATTGGCTACCGCCGGGCGGTGGCGAACCTCATGGCTACGACGAGTTCATGGCTACGGTGGATGCGCTGGTCATCGGCCGCAAGACCTTCGACACCGTTCTGACCTTTGACACGTGGCCGTATGGCGAGAAGCCCGTCTTCGTGCTCAGCACCCGCACCCTCGCCCCCGCCCCCGCCCCCCCGGGGGCCGTGGTGGAGCGTATGTCGGGGCCTCCGGCCGAGATCGTGTCGCAGCTTGCCGCGCGCGGCGTGCGGCATGCGTACGTGGATGGCGGGATCACGATTCAGCGGTTTCTCCAGGCCGGACTCATCCAGCGCCTCATTATCACCCGCGTTCCCGTCCTCATCGGTTCCGGGATCCCGCTGTTTGGCGCGATACAGCGCGACATCGTCCTCAAGCACGTCGGGACGCGGCAGTACGCCAGCGGCCTCGTCCAGAGTGAGTATGTGATTGCCGCCTGACAAGCGCGTGAAAAAGCGGACGGGCGCGCCCGCACCTGGCCCCCGCTAGAGCGTCGCCCTCACTGATCGGGGTCCGCGCTATTCGGCTGACCTCCCCCCGCTCAGCCCGCCGAAGGTGGCGAGCGCGGCCGCCGCGTCGGCCCACCGGCTCGCGGGATCCGCCGCGAGGCAGCGCTCCACCAGCTCGCCCAGCCACGGCGGCACCGTGCGCACTTCCTCGAGGGACTCCTCCTCGGGGGCGGGCAGCTTCCCCGTCAGCATCTCGTGTGCGAGCACCCCCACGGCGAACATGTCGTCGCGCGGGCCCCGCGGGCTCCCACCGTTCCCCTTGCCCCCCCCGTCCCCCCCGCCCCGCGGGCGGTGCTCGGGGGCCAGGTACGGCGCCGCGCACAGCGCCGCGCTGGCGACCTCCGCCGCGCCCGGTGCGCCGCCCGGGAGCGAGCGGCCCACCGCGTCCACGATCCCTGCGTCCGCGAGCTGCGCGCTCCCGCCGTCCGCGAGCAGCACGTGCTCAGGCCTGAGGTCGCCATGGGCGACTCCGGCGGCGTGCGCGTGGGCGAGCCCGGCCAGAACATCCCGCAGGATCGTGACCGCCTGGCGCAGCGGGAACTCGCCGTGGCGCGCCAGCCACGCGCGGAGCGTCGTGCCGGCGACGAACGGCCGCGTGTGGTACACGAACGAGCCCGCCCGTCCCGCGCCCTTCGGCGTGACCAGGCCCGGATGGCCGAGCCGCGGGGCGAGTAGCAGCACTTCCCGCTCGAACACCCCGGAGTCCACGGCGAGCGAGAGCTGCCCCGGCAGCACCTTGACCAGCAGCTCGGGCCCGCTGGGCCGCTCCAGCGCCACGAACAGCCGGCAGTCGCCCACTGGCCGCACCTCGCGCTCGACCCGATAGAGGGGCCCGAGTGCGTCTTGCAGCGCCGCGCGCAATTCGGTCATGACCGTTGCCCTCGCCTCCCGGGAAAATGCGGCCCCCCGGCCCGCGACACTAGGCCGTTGCCCGACGCGGGATACCGGCTATTCTTGCCACTGTTCCCGAACCCCACAGGTACCCGATGCCTCACCTCTCACCCGTCGCGGTCCTCCTCACGCTCGTCGCCGCACCGCTGACCCCTGCCCTGCTCGCCGGTCAGGAAACGCCTACCGAGCGCAGCGCCGCGGCCGGGGTGATCCGCCGCATGAACGATCTCGAGCGCTCGCTCGCGCTGCCCCAGCTTGTGGCGCGGCTCACGGGCCGCGACGCGCGGCGCGACGCCGTCGTGCTCCGCGCCAAGCAGCTCATGGACAAGGAGCTGCTCGCGATGGCCGACGACATCACGCGCCACCCCGAGGTGGGCCACAAGGAAGAGCGCTCGGTCGGGATCCTCACCGACTGGCTCAAGGCGCACGATTTCGACGTGGAGACCGGCGTCGCGGGGCTCAAGACCGCGTTCGTGGCCCGCTACCGGAAGGGCACCCCCGGTCCCAACCTGGGGGTCATCGTCGAGTACGACGCGCTGCGCGGCACGACGCGCGATTTCCACGGCGACCAGCACAGCGCGCAGGGGCCGGTCGGCCTCGCGGCCGCCCTCGCGGTGGCCGAGTTCCTCACGAGCTCGAGGACCCCCGGCACGGTGACCGTGTACGGCACGCCCGCCGAGGAGCTGGCGGGCCAGGCGGCGAAGACGACGATGTACAACGCCGGCGTGTTCAAGGGCGTCGACGTGCTCGTGCGCTCGCACTCGTCCACCGCCACGCAGACGCCTACAGCGGGGTTCGGGAGCTGCTGCATGAACATCGACGTCGTGCGCTTCACGTTCTCGGGCGCGCCGGCACACCAGCTGCAAGCCTGGGACGGCCGCGACGCGCTCACGGGCGTGATCGAGCTGTTCAACCACATCGACGCGATCCGGAGGACGCTCCGCCCCGAGACGCGGATCCAGGGGATCGTCACCGAGGGCGGCAAAGCCCCGAACGTCGTGCCCGACCGCGCGGCGGCCGAGTTCTGGCTCCGCTATCCCGACCCGGTCTATCTCGCGCAGGTGCTCGATCGGGTGAGCGACGCGGCGCGGGCCGCGGCCCTCGCCACCGGGACCAAGGTGCACATCGACGCCGACTCGGAGTCACGCAACGGCATCTCGGTCGCCGCGTTGAACGAGCTCGCGTTCGCCTACCTGAGAAGGTTCGGCGCCACCAAGGTCGAGGACGAGGCGGGACGCCCGCTCCCCTACGAAGAGACGGGCACGGTCGCCACGCAGATTCCCGGCGTGGGGTTCACGGTCCATTCGTCGAACGGCGGCTATCACACCTTCGAGATGGAGGCGGACGCGCTCGGCGAGGTGGGCCACCACGGCTTCACGCTCGACGCCGAGGCGATGGCGGCGTTGTTGTATCACTTCGCGACCGACGCGCCGTATCGGGCGACCGTCCAACGGGAATTCGACGGCCTGCGCGGCCTTTATGCCGACTACCTCGCGGCGCTGCGGCAGGCCTACCCGGTCCCGAAGGTGCCGGAGCCGGCCGGGAAATGACCGCCTCCTGGCACACCCTGCTCGACGTTGCGATCCGGACGACCATCGTCTACCTGGCGCTGCTCGTCGGGCTGCGGCTCACCGGCACGCGCCAGCTGGGCCAGATGTCCACCTTCGACCTCGTGTTGCTGCTCATCATCGCGAACGCGGTCCAGAACGCCATGGTGGGACCCGACACGAGTCTCGCGGGTGGCCTCGTCGCGGCGGGCGTGCTGATCGGGTGGCATCGGGTAATCGACTGGTGGCGGCTGCGGAGCCGCGGCATCGCCAAGCTGCTCGCAGGCGAAGGGATCATGCTGATCCACAACGGCCAAATGCTCGCGGAGCACCTCCACCGCGCCGGCATCACGCGCGACGAGCTGCGCCAGGCGCTGCGCGAGCACGGCGTGGCCGACGTCGCCACCGTGATGCTCGCCGTCCTCGAGCCCGACGGGGCGATCAGCGTGGTGCGGTACGACGACATCAAGCCGGGAGACCGGCCGCATCGGCGCATCCGGGCCCTTCGCAGGAATCCGTAGGCCCTCGCCCCTATTAGATTCCCTGTCAGATGACCGCCATTCAGGTTCGCAAGACCGGCGAAGAGCCAGGGTCGGCCTCCCTGGCCGTCACCGTGCCCGTGGAAGAGGTGCGGGAGGCGGAAGAGCGCGCCACCACGAGCTATCAGCAGCGGGCGCGGCTCCCGGGGTTCCGCCGCGGCAAGGCGCCGCCCGCGCTCGTCCGGAAGCACTTCGCCGAGGACATTCGCCAGGAGACGCTGCAGCAGCTGATCCGCGCCAGCTGGAAGGTGGCGCTGGAGCAGGAGACGCTGCAGCCCATCGCCGACCCGCACATCCACAATCTCAAGTGGGAGGGGGGGGGCACCCCGGTCACGTTCGAATTCCACGTCGAGGTGAAGCCCGACGTGAAGCTCGAGCGCATCGGGAAGTTCCACCTGAAGCGCAAGGTCGCGCCGGTCACGGACGAGCAGGTCGTGGCGCAACTGAACGAGCTGCGCGCGCAGAAAGCGCCGTGGACGCCCGTGGCGGGTGAAAAACCGAAGCCCAAGGATCTCGTGCACGTGACGATCGCGGCGCGCGAGGGTGCACAGGTGAAGGACCCGCAGCCCTACCAGCTGGTGCTGGGCGAGGGGCGCGCGATCCCTGAGGTCGAGGAGCAGATCATGGGGATGCTCCCGGGGGAGACGCTCGACGCGATCGTGCGTTTCCCCGATGACTTCCCCGAAGAGGCGAAGCGCGGCCAGACGCGCAACATCCGCGTCACCCTGCACGAGGTGAAACGCCAGCAGCTCCCCGAGCTGGACGACGCGTTCGCGCGCGAGGTGGGCGACTTCGACTCGCTCGACGCGCTGCGCCGGGCGGTGCGCGTCGACCTGGAGCAGGACGCCGTGCGCGAGGCGGACGCGAAGCTGCGGGCCGACCTGATCGAGCAGATCATCCAGGCGAACCGGGTGGTGGCGCCGCGGCCGCTCGTCGAGCGGGCGCTGTGGGCCTACGCCCAGGGGTACGGGATCCCGGAGGATCGGGTGAACCAGTTCGCGCAGGAGTTCCGGCCCGTTGCCGAGGCGCAGGTGCGGCGGGACCTGGTGCTCGACTGGGTGGTGGAGCACCACGCCCTCCGCGCCACCGCGGCGGAGCTCGACCAGCGGCTCCAGGGGCTGGCCGACCGGCGGGGCGTACCGGGGGGGGCGGCGGAGCTCCGCGCCTCGCTCGAGAAGGCGAAGCGGCTGCGGGACGTCGAGCGCAGCCTCACCGAGGAGAAGGTGTTCACGTTCCTTCTGTCGCAATCCACCGTGGAGCCAGCGTGACGACGAAGAGCCAGATCTATCCGCCCTACATCACCGAGCGGACCGCCCGCGGCGAGCGCACGTACGACATCTTCAGCCGCCTGTTGATGGACCGGATCGTGTTCCTGGGCACCATGATCAACGACGAAGTCGCGAACATCGTCATCGCTCAGCTGCTGTTCCTCGACGCGGACCAGCCGGAGCGGGACATCTACCTGTACGTCAACTCCCCGGGCGGCCTCGTGTCCTCGGGGATGGCGATCTATGACACGATGCAGTTCCTGCGAGCCCCGGTGAACACGATCTGCATGGGGATGGCGGCCTCGATGGGCTCGTTCCTGCTCGCCGCGGGCCGCAAAGGCAAACGCTCGGCGCTGCCCCACGCCCGCATCATGATGCACCAGCCGTCGGGAGGGACCCAGGGCACGGCCTCGGACATCGAGATCCAGGCGCGCGAGATCCTGTACCTGCGCGGCAAGCTCAACGAGCTGTACGCCAAGCATACCGGGAAGCCAGTCGAGACGATCGAGAAGGACATGGACCGGGACCGCTTCCTGTCGGCCGAAGAGGCCAAGGAATACGGCCTGATCGACCACGTAATCGCCAACTTGCAAGAAATCGACGACGGCAAGAAGAAGTGACCGCTTGCGCCGGCGGCGCCCGTTTCCCATACTAGGGGCCCGATGTCTCACGACAAGCACCTCCGCTGTTCCTTCTGCGGCAAGTCGAAGGACTCGGTCCGGAAGTTCATCTCCGGGCCGTCGGTCTACATTTGCAATGAGTGCATCGCCCTCTGCAACGAGATCCTGGCGGAGGACGAAGAGCGGGAGGTCTCCGAGGCGATCACCCAGGTCCCCATCCCGGCCGAGATCAAGGAGGTGCTGGACCAGTACGTGATCGGGCAGGAGAAGGCGAAGAAGACCCTCGCCGTCGCGGTCTACAACCACTACAAGCGCATCAACTCGCACCAGGGCGGGGGCCGCGAGGCCGACGTCGAGCTCGACAAGTCGAACATCCTCCTGGTCGGGCCCACGGGCGTGGGCAAGACGCTCCTCGCCCAGACGCTGGCGCGTATCCTCGACGTTCCCTTCACCATCGCCGACGCCACGACGCTCACCGAGGCCGGGTACGTCGGCGAGGACGTGGAGAACATCCTGGTGCGGCTGCTCCAGGCCGCGGACTTCAACGTCACCGAGGCGGAGCGCGGCATCGTCTACATCGACGAGATCGACAAGATCGCCCGTAAATCGGAAAATCCCAGCATCACGCGCGACGTGTCGGGCGAGGGCGTGCAGCAGGCGCTCTTGAAGATCCTCGAAGGGACGATCGCGAGCGTGCCGCCGCAGGGCGGCCGCAAGCACCCGCAACAGGAGTACATCCAGGTCAACACCAAGGACATCCTGTTCCTGTGCGGCGGCGCGTTCGACGGGCTCGAGAAGATCATCGAGTCGCGCACCGGACGGCGCCAGATCGGCTTCACCAAAGAGGAGCTCGCGAAGGGGACGCCCGAGCGGCTCAAGAAGAACCCCTTCATCGACGTGGAGCCGGACGACCTGCTGCGCTACGGCCTGATCCCCGAGCTCGTGGGCCGGCTCCCGGTCGCGGTCCCGCTCGACGCCCTCGACGAGGACGCCCTGATGCGCATCCTGGTCGAGCCCAAGAATGCGCTGACCAAACAATACCAGAAGCTGTTCGAGCTCGAGGACGTGCGGCTCAGCATCGAAAAGGACGCGCTCAAGGCCATCGCGCAAAAGGCGCTCAAGCGGGGCACCGGCGCCCGCGGCCTGCGCGCCATCCTCGAGGAGATGATGACCGACATCATGTTCGACCTGCCCAGCCGGGAGGACGTGCGTGAGGTCGCCATCACCGCCGAGTGCGTGACCGACGGCCGGCAACCGCTGCTCGTCACCGAGCGGGTCCGCCAGAAGAAAGAAGCCTGACGGGGCCTCCCCCCCGCTTCGTCGGCTCGTTCCCCCGGGCCGACGTCCCACTCGATCCTCCGCTCCCCGAAGTCGCACTCGTCGGCCGGTCGAACGTCGGAAAATCGAGCCTGTTGAACGCCCTGGCGGGCCGGAAGATCGCCAAGGTGTCCGGGACGCCGGGCAAGACGCGAGCCCTCAACGTGTACCTCATGGGCTCCCTCTATTACTTCCTTGACCTTCCAGGTTACGGCTACGCCAAAGCAGGCAAGTCGGACCGCGCGGCGTTCCGCGGGCTCATCAGCCGTACGCTTCACCGCCCGCGGCTCGCCGGAGTGCTCTGGCTCCTCGACGGGCGGCGCGACCCCTCCGACGAGGACCGCGACCTGCAGGATCAGTTCGCCGCCGGGGCGACGCGCATCCTTGCGGCGATCACCAAGAGTGACAAGCTTCCCCGGGGACTCACGCTGCGGCGCGAGCGCGAGCTGCGCGCAGCCCTGCAGCTGGACGAGGATCAGGCGATCGTGACGAGCGCGCGGACGGGAGCAGGGATCGACGAGCTGCGGGAGGCGGTGGCGGCGCTGATCTCAAAGGCGACGGAATGACGGAAGGACGGAAGGACGGAAGGTGGCTTCGGGTTGCGGCACTCACCGCCGCAACGTTGTCACTTTCCGTCTTTCCGTCCTTCCGTCGCCTTTCTGCTCAGGACACCCTCCCGATCGGCTACGGCACGCTCAAGCGCGACGACATCGTGGTGCGATTCGCGACCGATCAGATCGCCATCCAGGTGCTGCCGCTGGCCCAGGGGGTGATCCGGCTGCTCGCACCGGACACTTACGCGTCGCTCCGGCGGCTCCTCAAGACCAAGGAGGGGGAGATCGACGCGGCCGCTCAGCGCGCCGGCGTGCTGCGCCCGACGCTCGTGATGGTGACGTTCTTCGGCGTCGTGCCCCAGGCGCGGTTCAGCCCGGACGACCTCAACATCACGAGCCTCGGCCGGCTGTACCGGCCGGTGGGGATCGTGCCGCTCTCCCCCCGGTGGAGCTCCTACCAGCTCGACGCGCGCGAGCAGGCGGTGGCGATCTACCTGTTCGAGGAGGGGATCAGCTTCCGGGACGCGCTGAGCGTGAGCTACCAGGACGCGACGAACGATTCGTGGACCTCGGTGCTCCACGTGCTCGACCGCGAGCGGTCACAGGTGCTGGCACGAGCGAAGCTGAACGGGAAATCCGACTAACCCACTCGTAATACCTCCCGCGGCCAAGCAGATTATTGTAGTGCCTCAGGAGGCATCGCTTGGACCCACTCATCCAGCTCGCACTCATGGGGTTGCTCTCCGTGGCCGCCGCCGGGCTCGCCTGGCGGGCGATCCGTCTCAAGCACCGCCTCGAGTGGAGCGAGCGCGACCGGCGGCGCGCAGCGGACGAGCTGAACCGCCGGCTGTCGGAGCTGTTCTCCCTCCAGGAGCTGTCCTACATCCTCTCGGGCTCGCTCCAGCTCGAACGCATCGTAGAGCAGGTGGTGCGCTACACGATGCGGTTCCTCGACGCCCGGGGGGCACTGCTGGCGCTCGCGCTGGACGGTGAGGGGGGGGGGGGGTCAGGCCGCAGCATGCTCCAGGTGGCGGCCGCCGAGGGCGTCCTCGCGCCGTTGGCGCGGCGCGCCATCGGGTCGGACGACGCGGGGCTCGTGGCGCGCTCGCTCACGAGCGATCGGCTGGAGCTGGTGCGCGATCCGAGCGGCGCGCCCACCACGCTCGTGGCCGGACTGGCGGTGGGCTCGGCGGCGGCGGTGCCGCTGCGCGCCCACGGCGCGCTCGTGGGCACGCTGGTGATCGCCGACCCACGCGACGGCGCGTTTCCGCCCGAGGACGTGCGGCTGCTCTCCACCGTGGCGACGCACGCCGCGATCGTGATCGCGAACGCCCGCTTCTTCGAGCACGTGCGGCACGCGAAGGAGCAGTGGGAGACGGCGTTCGACTCGCTCTCCGAGGGCATCGCGGTCGTGGACGAGGCGGGTCGCGTGCGCCGCGCCAATCGCTCGCTCGCCACGATGCTCGGCGTCCCGATCCCCGGCGTGATCGGGCGCGACCTGGGCGAGGCCCTGCTCGGCCCCTCTTCCGCCCTGCCCGGCCTGCTCGCCGCCGTTCGGCAGGGCGGGGGCGCGCAGCCGCTCGTGGTGCGCTCGAGCGCCTTGGGGGGAGGGGGAGGGGGAGGGGGGAGGGGGGGGCGGACGCTGCGCGTGAACGCCGCGCGCATCCCGGTGCCGGCGGCCGACCAGAGCGTGGTGGTGCTGGTCGAGGACGTGACCGATCAGCAGGCGATGGAGGCGCACCTGATCCAGAGCGAGAAGCTCGCGGCCGTGGGCCAGCTCGTCTCGGGCGTGGCCCATGAGCTCAACAACCCGCTCACCTCTATCGCCGGGCTGTCCGAGTTCCTGCTCGAGCAGAAGGAGTTGGGCACGAAGGACCGCGGGCACCTGCGGGTGATCCACGAGCAGGCGGACCGCGCCGGGCGCATCGTGCGGAACCTACTCACCTTCGCCCACAAGGGACCCGCCGAGCAGGCGCCGGTGGACCTGAACGACGTGATCCAGCGCACCCTCATCCTCATGAGCTACGACCTGAAGCTCAAGGACGTCACGATCGAGAAGCACCTGGCGCCCCTCCCCGCGGTCCTGGGCGACCGCCGCGCGCTGCAGCAGGTGGTGCTCAACCTGCTCAACAACGCGGCGCAGGCGGTCACCACCAATCCGCCGGGCCGCCCGCAGGTGATCCATTTGAGCACCTGGTTCGACGACCGCGTGCGGCTGCGGGTCGCCGACACCGGCCCTGGGATCCCGGACGACGTCCTGCCCCAGCTCTTCACGCCGTTCTTCACGACCAAGGAGCCGGGCCAGGGGACCGGGTTGGGCCTGTCGATCACGTATTCGATCGTCGAGGCGCACGGCGGGCGCATCACCGTGGAGCGACCTTCCGACGGGGGCGCGGCGTTCCTCGTCGACCTACCAGCCGCTCCCGCCGCGGCCGCCGCGGCGCCGCGCAAGACGCCCGAGCCGCAGGCCGCGCCCGCCGTGAAGCGCACCATCCTGCTCGTGGACGACGACCCCGCCGTGCGCCGCATGGTGAAGGCGCTGTTCGGACGCGAGGGGCACTCGGTGGAGGTGGCGCGGAGCGGGCAGCACGCGCTCGACCTCGCGCGCACCCGGGGGTACGACCTGATCCTCGCGGACGCGCAGGCGCCGGCGCGCGATCGCCTATTCGTAGAGCAGCTGGTGGAGACGCAGCCCGATCTCCGCGACCGGGTGCTGGTCGGCCTGGGGGAGGTGCCGCCGCCGGCGGAAAAGGCGCTGGCGCGGCTCGGCGTGCGCTACGTGCGCAAGCCCTTCAACCTGCGCGATCTGCGTGACGAGGCGGCGCGGGTCTGGGCGGCGGCCACGCTGTCGTAGGCCTCGGCCGGCCAGCCGAACAGCGCGAGATTCGCGGCCCCGCCCGGCGCGAACTTCACGCCCTCCCGCAACAGCAGCGCGCGCTGCACCACGCCGCTGTGGTCGTGCGCCGCGAACGAGCTGCGGCCCGCCGCGTTGAGCACGCGCCACCACGGCACATCCGAGTCGTCGCGCAGCGCCGACAGGGCCCAGCCCACGGTGCGCGCCGCGCCCGGCCGACCGGCGAGCCGCGCCACGACGCCGTAGGTCGCCACCCGGCCCTTGGGAATGTGCCGCACCACCCGGTAGATCCGATGATAGAAGGGGTTCACGGCCGCACCGCGTAGCCGCGCCCGCGCAGATAGGCGCGTGCTTCCGGGACGGTGGTGCCGCGGAAGTGGAACAAGGTGGCGGCGAGGACGCCGTGGGCGCCGGCGTCGAGCGCCTGCGCCAGATGCTCGAGCGTCCCCGCCCCGCCCGACGCGATCACCGGAATCGGCACCGCCTGCGCGACGGCCCGCGTGAGGGGGAGGTCGTAGCCGCGCCGGGTGCCGTCGGTGTCCATCGAGGTCAAGAGGATCTCCCCCGCGCCGAGCCGTTCCAGTTGAACCGCCCAGTCCACCGCGGCGAGTCCCGTGGGCTCCCGGCCGCCGCGCACCACCACCTCCAACCTACCCGCGTTTCGCTTCACGTCCAGCGCGGCCACCACGCACTGCCGGCCGAACGCGTCGGCCAGCCGGGTGACGAGCGCCGGGTCGCGGACCGCCGCGGTATTCACCGCCACCTTGTCCGCCCCCGCGCGGAGCACCTGCTGCGCGTCCGCCACGCTGCGGATCCCGCCTCCTACAGTAAACGGAACGAACAGCCTGTCTGCGACGCGGCTCACCAACTCGATGAGCGTGCCGCGCTCCTCGTGACTCGCGGCGATGTCGAGGAACACGAGCTCGTCCGCTCCCTCGGCGTCGTAGCGCGCAGCCTGCTCCACGGGATCGCCCGCGTCCCGCAGCGCCTCGAACCGCACCCCCTTCACCACCCGGCCCCCCGCCACGTCCAGGCACGGGATGAGCCGCCGGGCTAGCATACCCGCAACACGTCGTCCAGCAAGCCCGCGTCCCCCGACCCCAGTATTGACAAAACGTCTTCCAGTGCTCTGCGCTCCCGGGGCCAGGAGAACCGCCGGGCGGCCGCGGCGGGCGCGAGCCACTCGGCCCCATCGTGCTCGCCCGAGACCCGCGCCTCCGTTTTCTCGTCGACGAAGGCGACGAACACGGGGACGAGCGCGATCTCGTCCCCACGGTGACGGTAGAACGCCTCGACGCGCGAGAGATTATAGAGCCGCGCGGGTACGAGCCCCGTCTCCTCGCGCACTTCGCGTAGCGCCGCCGCCACCGGCGTCTCGCCCGGCTCGATGTGCCCGTGCACCGTCTCCCACGACCCGGGACTGCGGCCGTTGGCACCCCGCCGCAGCGCGAGCACGTCGAAGTCACTGCCGCCCTTGCCGCCCTTCCCGCCCTTCCGCGGCCGCAGCACGTACACGTCCACGAACGCGACGCGCGTCTCCGTCACGGCGCCCACGCGGCGAACTCGCGCAGCAGCGCGAGGCCCGCGGCCTGCGATTTCTCCGGATGGAACTGCACGCCGAGCACGTTGGCCCGCCCCACGACCGTGGGAAACGCGCCGCCGTAATCCGCCTCGGCCAGATCCGTCTCCGGCGCGACGTCCGCCGGATGGTAGCTGTGCACGTGATAGAGGAAGCTCGTGCCGCCCCCCCCGCCCCCCCCGGCGAACGCGCGCGCCAGCGCGGCATGGGCCCGCCCCGCCCCGGTGAGCGCCACGCGGGCCCAGCCCACGTGCGGCACGGGCAGCTCCGTGCGGAACCGCACCACGCGCCCGCCGATGAGTCCGAGCCCCGGCACGCCGGGCGCCTCCTCGCTCTCCGCCAGGAAGAGCTGCAGGCCGAGACAGATCCCGAGCACTGGACGGCCGGCCTGCGCCGCCTCCCGAATCGCGTCGCCGAGCCCCGTCTCCGCGAGCCGGCGAGAGGCGGGCGCGAAATTCCCGACGCCCGGCAGCACCACACGGTCGGCCCCGCGCACGACGGCGGGATCGGCGGTCAGCTCGGCCTCGGCGCCCGCTGCACGGAGCGCGCGCAGCACGCTGCGCGTGTTCGACGCGCCGTAGTCCGCCACCGCGATCACTACAGCGCTCCCTTGGTGGACGGCACGTCCGTGACGCGCGGGTCCGTGCCCGTGGCCTCGCCCAGGGCGCGCGCCGCGGCCTTGAAAACGGCCTCGACACAGTGGTGCGCGTTCTGGCCGCGCAGCAGGTCCAGGTGCAGCGTCAGTCCCGCGTGCGTCGCGAGTGCGCGGAAGAACTCGGGGGTGAGCGCGGGATCGTAGTCCCCCAGCCGCTGGGCCGTCGGTGGCTCCGCGTGGTAGGCGACGTAGGGCCGGCCGCTGACGTCCACGACGACCCGGGCGAGGGCATCGTCCAGCGGCACCGTCGCCTCGCCGTAACGGCGGATGCCGCGCCGCTCGCCCAGCGCCTGGGACAGCGCCTGGCCCAGCACGATCCCCACGTCCTCCACGGTGTGGTGCTGGTCCACGTGGAGGTCGCCCCTCGCGGCGACCTCGAGGTCGAAGAGCGCGTGGCGCGCCAACGCCTCGAGCATGTGGTCGAAGAAGCCGATGCCCGTCTTGACCTGCGCCCGGCCGGTGCCATCGAGACACACCCGCACCCGCACTTCGGTCTCCTTGGTCTGGCGCGTCACCTCCCCGGTGCGGCTCATCCGAGGATTTCCGCCAGCGCGCGGGCCACGGCCGTCACATCGTCTTCCGTGCCGGCGGTGATCCGCAGGCACCCCTCGAGTCCGGGTCCCCCGGTCGAGACGTCGCGCACCAGGATCCCGTACTGCTGCACGAGCCGGGTGAACACCTCGTTGGCGGGCCGCGGGTCGCAGCGGATCAGCACGAAGTTCGCGGCTGAGGGGAAGGCGCGGAGCCCGCCGATCGCGCACAGCTTCTGGTACAGGAGATCGCGGTTGTGCCGCACCTCCTCGGTGCGCCGGGCGAGGACCTCGCCTGCGTCGAGCGCCGCGACCGCGGCGGCGAGCGTCACCCGGTTCACGTTGTAGGGAAGCTTCGCCTTCGCGATCTCCGCCGCGACCGCGGGGTGCGCGAGCGCGTAGCCGAACCGCAGCCCCGCGAGCGACATCGCTTTCGAGAAGCTGCGAAGCACGACGAGCCGGGGGTTTGCCCGCAGCAAGGGGATGCCCGTGGGCCCGCCGAAGTCCTGGTACGCCTCGTCCACCACGACCAGCGCGTCCGTCTCCGCCAGCAGCCGCTCGAGCGCGCCCTCGGGCAGCGGCGTGCCCGTGGGATTGTTGGGAGAGTTCACGACGACCAGCGGGGCCCCCGCCTCGCGCGCTGCGCCGACCAGCCCGTCTACGGCGAACGCGAAATCGGGGCCGAGCGGCACGGGCACGTGGCGGCCGCCGAACACCGCGACGAGCAGCCGGTACAGGCTGAACGTGGGCACGGCGGTCACCACCGGCGTTCCCGCGCCCACCGTCACGGCCAGCGTCGCCTGGATCAACTCGTTCGACCCGTTGCCGACGAGCACGCCCTCCGCCACCCAGCCGTGCCGCGCGGCGAGGCGCCGCACGAGCTCCGCCGGGGTGAACGGCGGATAGCGATTCCACGGCTCCTCGCGCAGCGCCGCAAGCACGGCCTCCTTCACAACGGGCGGCGCGTCGAACGGGCTCTCGTTCTGGTTGAGCTTCCGGGGCGCGGGCGGCGCGTCCAGGGTGTACGCGGTCTGGGCGCGGACGGAGGGCTTGATCAGCGCCAACGCAGCAGCCGTGGCGTCGAGTCGGGACACGGGAAGGCCGGGGAAGGGGGAAGGGTGGTACGGCCTACCGCCGGCGGCCCAGCACGGCTTCGAGCCGCGCCGACAGCGCGCGGGCACGGAACGGCTTCGTCAGGAAGTCGTCGGCGCCGAGCTCGAACACGCGGACTTCGTTGTCCTCGTCGCCCTTCGCGGTCAGCACGATCACCGGGATGTCGGCCGTGGCGGGGCGCGAGCGCAGGTGCGACAACACCCCGTAGCCGTCCAGGCCCGGCAAGTTGAGGTCCAGCACGATGATGTCCGGCCCCACGCGGTCCACCTGGTCGAGTGCCTGCACGCCGTCGCGCGCTTCCGTCACCGCGTAGCCGTCCCGCTCGAGCAGGTCGCGCATCACCTTGCGCAGGCTGTCCTCGTCGTCCACGAGCAGCACCTTGACGGCGATCTCTCCGTGCGGCCCCGAGCGTCGCGGCGCCGGCGGCTCCTCGAGCAGCTCGAAGTGCGCCGTCAGCGGCGCGGGAGCGGGCGCCCCGGGCGGCGGCTGGGCCGCGATCGTCCCCGGCACCGGCGAGTAGCGCGGTTGGGGGATCTTTCCCGACGGGCGGCGGCCGCTCTCCACGGGCGACGGCGCCACGGTGTCGTCCTCCTGGGGCACGTCCACCACGCGCATCAGCTCGTCGACGGTGGACTCGCCCCGCAGCACGTGCGCCAGCCCCGAGTCCCACAGGCCCTTCATGCCGGCCCGCCGCGCCGCGGCGGCGATGTGCTCGGCGGTCTCGCCCGCCGCGACGCGGCGCTCCACCTCGGGCGTGACCGGCAACACCTCCACGATCGAAAAGCGGCTGCGGTAGCCCGTCATGGCGCAGTCCGGGCAGCCCGCCGCGCGATACAGCGGCGTCCCCTTGGGGATCCACCGCTTGAGCCGGTCGGGCGGCGTCTCCATCCACACTTCCTTGCAGGTGGTGCACAACCGGCGCATCAGCCGCTGCGCGACCACGCCGCGCAGCGCCGCGGCGATCTTGTAGGCCTCGACGCCGATGTCCACGAGGCGGGTGACCGCGTTGGCGGCGTCGTTGGTGTGCAGCGTCGAGAGCACGAGGTGCCCGGTAAGCGACGCCTGCACGGCGATCTGCGCCGTCTCGCGGTCGCGGATCTCGCCCACGAGGACCACGTTCGGATCCTGCCGCAGGATCGAGCGCAGCGCGGCGGCGAAGGTGAGCCCAGCCTTCTCCTGCACCTGCACCTGCACGATCCCCTGCATCCGGTACTCGACCGGATCCTCCACGGTGACGATGTTCACGCCCTCACTCTTGATCAGGTTGATGCAGGAGTAGAGCGTGGTGGTCTTTCCCGACCCGGTCGGGCCGGTGACGAGGATGATCCCCTCGTGGTTCTCGAGCAGACGCTTGATGCCCTCGATCTCGCTCGTATTCAGGCCGAGCGAGTCGAGCGACTTCACCGTGGCGCGCGAGTCGAGAATGCGGATCACGACCTTCTCGCCCAGCTGGGCCGGGAGCGTCGAGACGCGGAGGTCGATGGGCTGTCCGTTCACCGCCACGCGGGCGCGCCCGTCCTGCGGCCGCAGCCGGTCGGCGATGTCCAGCGACGACATGATCTTGATGCGCGAGATGAGCGGCAGCCCCGCCTGGCGCGGAATCTTCATCACCTGGCGCAGCACGCCGTCGATGCGATAGCGCACCGCCACCCCGCCCTCTTCCGGCTCGATGTGGATGTCGCTCGAGCGCGCCAGGATCCCCTCGGAGATGATCAGGTCCACGAGCCGCACCACCGGCCGCTGGCTCGCTTCGGCCTCGGAGATCGCGATCTCCTCCGGCGCCGGCTGGTCGGCGAGCTGCACCAGCTCGGCCGAGCCTTCCATCCCCTGGAGCAGCTTGTCGACCGCCTTCTCCGGGCGATACAGCTCGTCCAGCTTCTCGGAGATCTTCGAGGGCGCGAGCAGCAACGTGCGCACCTCGCGCGCCGTGGCGAACGCGAGCGCCTTCTCGGCGTCGAGATCGAACGGGTTGGCCGTCGCCACCTCGAGATAGGAATCGGTGACGCGGAGCGGCAGCACGTGAAAGCGGCGGGCCAGCTGCTCCGGCACTTTCTCCTTCACCGAGGGCTCGATTAGCCGGACGTCGGCGAGCTTCAACCGGAACCGGGTCGAGAGCGCGGTGAGGATCTGCTCGTCGGTCGCAAGCTTCTCAGCGACGACGCACTCCCACAGGGTGGCGCCGGGCGCGGCCTTGCCCCGCAGCTCCAGGAGCCGATCCGGCGGGAGGACGTCCCCGAGGGAGTGCGCCAGCCACTCGTCCGGAAAATGCGTATCTGCCATGGGTTAACGTGTCTAAGCTAGTCGGCCGTGCTGCACAGTCCAGCCCGGAGGGCACTTCCAGCCGTCGGCGCCCTAAGAGTCGCGAGTGAACTCGCGGCTCGGCATCGTCCCGTGAACGGGAGGATCGCCACTTCAGCGGCAGGGCCGAGCCGCGGCTTCAGCCGCGACTCCGGGCCGCCTCTTTACAAGATCGCCCAGAAATCCCGCGTCACGTCGAACGCCAGCCCGATCCGCCGGGTCTGCGCGCCATAACCCATCTCCCAGCGGAACACGCCGAGCCACTCGAGCGCGAGACCGAGGGTGACGCGGGCGCCGGGTGTCGCCGGCCAGGGCGTGCCCGCCACCGGGTGGTCGGCCCACCCCGTGGCCACGTACGGCGCGACCGTCAGGGTGCGTGGCGTGCGCGCGTACGGACCGACGCCGAGCGAGACGAACGGCACGGGGACGCGCCACTCCGCGTGGAGCAGCGCCATGCGGGCTCCGCCCCACGCCCGGAAGTCCTCGCCGAGCAGCGTGCCGCGGCCGCCGAGCACGAATGCGCGGTGGGCTGGCAACGCCGCGCTCGCGACGCCCCCCGCGGCGCGGATGAGCAGCCGCGCGGAGCCGACCGGCAGGAGCGCGTGCCCGGCGCCCGACAGTCGCAGATAGGTGGTTCCGCCGTCCAGCCGCCCACCCTCGAGCTGCGCCTCCAGGTGCAGGTCGCGCCGCACGGCGAAGCCTTCGCTGCGACGCTCCAGGCCGAGCCGCAGGAAATCCACGCCGCGGCCGCCCAGAGCGGGGTTGGGCCGGAACGTGCCGTTCGCGGGCGCGGCCGTGATGCCGAGCGATCCGATCCACTCGCGGCCGCCGGTGGCGCTCCACTCGCTCCGCACGCCGACCCCGCGGCGATAGCGGAGCTGCGCGCCGTCCGCGAGATAGTAGTCGCCGTAGTCGTCTCCGAACTCCTGTGACGCGAACGAGTTCAGGAGCGGCGCGATCACGGGCCAGTCGCCCACGTCGCGCACCTCACGGTACACGCTCGCCTCGAGCGCGTCGCGCCCCTCGCGATCCGCGGCGGTGAGACGGCCCTTGGCTCGGGTGTCGCCGAATCCGTAGCTCGCGAGCCCGCGCAGCTCGCGTCGCTCGCCACCACCGCGCAGCACCACGCCGGCCCCGGCGGCGAGCCCTTCCACCCGGTTGGCGTGCAGCAGGTCGGAGAGGCTGCGCACGCCCAGGCGGTTGGCCTTGAGGCCCGTGAGGGCACGGCGCCCGGCGATCGCTTCGGCCTGGGCGCGCACCCGCTCCAGATCGTTCAGGCGTACCGGCTCCGCCACGTCCTGGATCGCGGCGCCCAGGGGCGTGGCCCAGGGGAACGAGTCGCGGTCCGCCTTGGGCAGGAACGTGATCTCGTCGCCCGCGAACCAGCTCGGCGCAAGCCCGAGGTTGAACACGTACCCGTCGATCTCCCAGCGGCCGCGGATGATGCCGCGGGCCGGCACGTCGAGCCAGGTGGCGCGGCGGCGGATCTCGATCTCCTGATGGTACGGTAGCCACCAACGCTGCTCCCACAGCGCATTGTCGAGCACGACGCTCACGTCCTCGAGCTGGGGATCGAGGTAGGCCCGCGGCGTGAAGTTGAACGCCATGCGCACCAGGTCGGCAGCGGTCGCGTCCAGGTACAGGGTGCCGACGATGCGCGGCAGGTCGAAGCGCTTGGGCCGGACTCTCAGGGCGACCACCCGCACCTCGCGCTCCGGGAACACGATGGTCGTGGTGTCGCCGAGCGCGAAGTCGTACACGTCGAGCCCGAGCGGGGAGAGCGGGTGCGGCACGTCGCGCACCTCGTCCCCCTCGCCGAGCCGCATCGCGGGGCCGAAATTGTTCTGGATGATGCCGAGGTGGTCGCGGTGGTAGTTGATGTCGGTGGGGAGCTCGGCGCGGTCGCGCCAGCCGATCACGCGCTGCTTGCTGCTCGCGGGGGCCCGCCAGTACACTTCCAGCTCCAATTGGTCGGCCTTGATGAGGCGCGGCGGGTCGGCGAGTCCCTCCCCGAAGGCGCCGAGAAAGAAGAGGAAGCCGTGGGCCTGGGCCTTGTAGTCGTGGAGCGCCGTGTCGCGCGCCGCCCCGCTGCGCCGGGCGATGGCGCGGCGCGCCAGCGCCAGCGCGGCGTCGGAGTTCCACGCTTGGCCGGCTGCGGGCAGGGGAAGGGCGAGGGCGGCGAGCCCCAGGACGGCGGCCGGGAAGCGGCGCATCCTTCGTGTACCCCGCTCCCCGGCCGATGAGCGACCCCCGCGCCGAGTTCCTCGCCCGCGCCGCCGCGGGGGGCGGCGGGATGGTCCCGGTGCTGCGCGAGGTGGTGCTCGACGCGGACACCCCGCTCGCGGCGTTCGTCAAAGTCGCGCGGCCGCCGTTCGCATTCCTGCTCGAATCGCTCGTGGGTGGCGAGCGCTGGGCGCGCTACACCTTCCTCGGCACCGAGCCGCGCGAGGTGTGGCGCTACCGCGGCCGCGCGATCGAGCGGTGGACGAGGCCGACCGGCTGGCAGGCGGCGGGTGAGACCGACGATCCCATCGGCCACGTGGCGCAGCAGATGCGGGCGCTGCCCGCGGTCGATGTGCCCGGACTGCCCCGCTTCACGGGCGGCGCGGTCGGCTACCTCGGCTACGACCTGGTGCGCACGGTCGAGCGCCTGCCGCGTCCCCCCGCCGACACGCTCGCCATTCCCGACGCCATGCTGCTCGTCGCCGACACGGTCGTGATCCTCGACAACCTGTTCGGGCGGGCCATCGTGGTGGCGAACGTGGAGGTGCCACCGGGAGCGGCGGCGTCGACCGCGGAGCGGCTGCGGCTGTACGACGCCGCCGAGGCCCGCCTGTCCGAGATCGTGGCGCGGCTGGGGGGCCGCCACGCGCTGGCTCCGCTGGCGCTGAGCGACGCGGTCCCACCCATCGCGACGCAGTCGCGCTACCCCCGCGCCGCGTTCGAGCGCGACGTGGCGAAGATCCTCGAGTACATCGCGGCGGGGGACACGTTCCAGACCGTGTTGTCGCGCCGTCAGGAAGCGCCGGGCGCCGTCGACCCGCTGCTCCTGTACCGCTACCTCCGGGCCCTCAACCCCGCCCCGTACCTGTTCCATCTCCAGTTCGACGATTTCGCGTTCGTGGGCAGCTCCCCGGAGGTGCTGGTCCGGGTGGAAGGCGGCGAGGTGACCGTGCGGCCCATCGCGGGCACGCGTCCCCGCGGGGAGACGCGGGAAGACGACGAGGCGCTGGCGCGCGCCCTCCTCGCCGACGAGAAGGAGCGCGCCGAGCACATGATGCTGGTGGATCTGGGGCGGAACGACGTGGGGCGCGTGGCACAGTTCGGCACGGTGCGGGTGACCGATCTGCTCGCCGTCGAGCGCTACTCCCACGTGCAGCACCTCGTGAGCGAGGTGCGCGGGGCGCTGCGCGACGGGTACGACGCCCTCGACGTGTTCAAGGCGTGCTTCCCCGCGGGCACCGTGACCGGGGCTCCCAAGGTGCGCGCCATGCAAATCATCGACGAGCTCGAGCCGGAGCGCCGCGGGCCCTACGCCGGCGCGGTGGGCTACGTCGGCTGGGGCGCCGTGAACCTGGACACGGCGATCGCGATCCGCTCGGCCCTGGTCCTCAAGGATCGAGTGGTCGTGCAGGCGGGCGCGGGGATCGTGGCGGACTCCGATCCGGCGCGCGAGTTCGCGGAGACCGAGCACAAGGCACAGGCGGTGCTCAAGGCGCTGGCCCTCGCTAAGGGAGGGGCCTGAAGTATATTGTCGCCTTGTGTTTAAGCTGCTGAGCACGACGGGCGAGCAGGCCATCGACCTCGTGCCCGGGCGTACCATCGTCGTCGGGCGCGCGGTCACGAGCGACGTGCCGATCTACGACCCCACCATCTCCCGCAAACACGCCGAGCTGATCCTCACCGACGGCGGCGTCAAGGTCAAGGATGCCGGGTCCTCCAACGGCACCTTCCTGAACGGCGCGCGGGTCACGGAGGCGCTCGCCGGCGAGAACGACGTCATCACCTTTGGCAAAGTCGCCTTTCGGGTGAAGGAAGTGAGCGCCCCGGCGCGGCGCCCCCAGGTGGTGCCGTCCGCCTCGGCCGAGTTCGCCGGCGCGAAGGGGGGGGCCGCGGGCGGCACCATCGTGCGGCAGCTGCCGGTGAGCGTGTCGGGGGGCGTCCCGGCGATCATCACCGCGTCGCCGTCCGGCGCCTCGCACCTGAAGGTGACGGCCAAATCGCTCGAGGAGCTGCGCGAGAAGAAGCTCGAGCTGTTGCTCGAGATCTCCAAGGAGCTGTCGAAGCAGCAGGAGCTCGACCGGCTGCTCGACAAGGTCGTCGAGTTCACTTTCCAGGTGATGAACGTGGACCGGGTGTCGATCCTGCTATTGGAGGAGCCGTCGGGCGAGCTGGTGCCCCGCATCTCCAAGGGCCGGACCGCCCAGTCGTCGGCCTCGAAGCACGTTCCCCAGTCCATCGCGCGGCGGGTGGTGGACGACCGCGTGGCGATCCTCTCGGACAACACCGCCGCCGACGAGCGCTTCAAGGGCAAATCGATCTTGATCCAGAGCGTGCGGAGCGCCATGTGCACGCCGCTCATCGGCACGGACCAGAAGGTCCTTGGCATCCTCTACGTCGACAACCTCACGGCGACGCACTCCTTCTCGGACGACGACCTGAAGTTCCTGATCGCGTTCGGCTCGCTCGCGGCGGTGGCGATCGAGAACTCGCAACGCTCCGAGCGGCTGCGCCGCGAGGCGCTCGTGCTCTCCAACTTCCAGCGCTATTTCGCGCCCAATCTGGCCGCGCAGATCGCGCAGCAGGAGGGCGCGGTCCAGCTGGGTGGCCAGAAGCGGCCGGTGGTGATCTTCTTCTCGGACATCCGCGGCTTCACCCCGCTGTCCGAGATGATGAGCCCGGACGCCATCGCCACGCTCCTCACGGAGTACTTCACCGAGATGGTGGAAATCGTGTTCGAACACAGCGGCACCCTGGACAAGTTCATCGGCGACGCGATCATGGCGCTGTGGGGCGCCCCCATCGCCCACGAAGACGACGCGGACCGCGCGATGGCGTGCGCGCTGGACCAGCTCGCCGCGCTCGAAAAGCTCAACACGAAATGGAAGGACCAGGGCCGGCCCGAGCTGGGCGTCGGGATCGGGATCAACTTCGGCGAGGTGTTCGCGGGGAACATCGGCTCGGACCGGCGGCTCGAGTATACGGTCATCGGAGACGCGGTGAACACCGCCTCGCGGCTCTGCCGCACGGCGGGCCCGAACGAGATTCTCATCTCGGAGCCCTTCCACGAGCAGCTCAAGAAGCCCCCCACGCTGGAGGCCCTGGAGCCGATCCAGGTCAAGGGGAAGTCGAAGAAGGTCCTGGTCTACCGGGTGAAGCGGTAAGGCACGCCGAACCGCTCCAGCAGGTCGAGCGCGAGCCGCAGCGGCAGCCCCATCACGCCGAAGAAGTCCCCGCGGATCCCTTCCACCAGGGCGGCGCCCTGTCCCTGGATGGCATAAGCGCCGGCCTTGTCGAGCGGCTCGCCCGTGGCCACGTACCCCGCGATCTGCTCGTCGGAGAGGCGCCGGAACGTCACGTCGGTCACGTCGAGCGCATGCTCGAGTCGCCCGTCCTGCGCCACCGCGACGGCCGTCATCACCTGGTGCTGGCGCCCTTCGAGCCGCTTGAGCATCGCGGCCGCTTCCTGGGGCGTTTCCGGCTTCCCGAAGACGTGGCCCCGCATCACGACGGTCGTGTCGGCCGCCAGCACCACCGCGCCGGGCTCGCGCGCCGCCACCGTCGCCGCCTTCTCGCGCGCGAGCCGCGTCACGTACCCCTCCGGAAGCTCCGCGGGGGCGCGGCTCTCGTCCACTGCCGGCGGCACGATGCGGAACGAGAGCCCCAGCATCTCGAGCAGCTGGCGGCGCCGCGGGCTCCCGCTCGCGAGGACGATCACCGCTCGAGCACCAGCGTCACGGGCCCGTCGTTCACGAGCTCCACCTCCATCATCGCCCCGAACTCTCCGGTCTCCACCTGCACCCTGCTCCCTGCTCCCCGCTCCCTGAGCAACGCCACGAACCGCTCGTACAGCGGGATCGCTATCTCCGGGGGCGCCGCGTCCACGAAGCTCGGCCGCCGGCCTTTCTGCACGTCACCGTACAGCGTGAACTGCGACACCACCAGCAGCGCCCCGCCCACGTCCGCGAGCGCCAGATTCATCTTCCCCGCGGCGTCGCCGAACACCCGCAGCCCCAGCACCTTGTCGGCCATCCAGATGAGGCTCTCTTCGCTGTCGGCGGGCGCGAAGCCGGCGAGGACGAGAAACCCCACCCCGATGGATCCGGTGACGCGCCCGTGCACCCGGACCGCGGCGCGGGAGACGCGTTGCACCACCACCCTCATACCACCCCGCCGCCTCCCAACGCGGAACGCGGAACGCGAAACGCGAAACGGCAGGTCGGGCATCTGTTCCGCGTTCCGACTTCCGCGTTCCGCGTTCTCGTCACTCGACCGTCACCGACTTCGCCAGATTTCTCGGTTGGTCCACATTGCACCCCCGGCGCACCGCGATGTAGTACGCGAGCAGCTGCAGCGGCAGCACCGTCAGCACCGGCGTGAGCAGATCGAGCGTCTCCGGGACCTCGATCTTCTGGTCGGCCAGTTTGGCGAGCCCCGTGTCGCCCTCGGTGACCACCGCGATCACGCGCCCGCCCCGCGCCTTCACCTCTTCCACGTTGGACACGACCTTCTGGTATACCGCGTCCTTCGGCGCGATGAACACCACGGGCATGAGGTCGTCGATCAGCGCGATCGGGCCGTGCTTCATCTCCGCCGCGGGGTAGCCCTCGGCGTGGACGTAGGAAATCTCCTTGAGCTTGAGCGCGCCCTCCAGCGCGACGGGGAAGTTGTAGCCGCGCCCCAGATACAGCACGTTCTGCGCGCGCATCATCCGCTCCGCGATCCGCTCGACCTCGGGCGCCCGGGCGAGCACGCGCTCCACCAGCTCCGGCAGCCGGCCCAGGGCGCGCACGACCTCCCGTCCCTGGAGGATGGAGAGCGCGCGCAGCCGGCCCATTTTGAGCGTGAGCAGCGCCAGCGCCGCGATCTGGCTCGTGAACGCCTTGGTCGAGGCGACCCCGATCTCGGGGCCCGCGTGCAGGTAGATCCCACCGTCCACCTCACGCGCGATGGTCGAGCCGACCACGTTCACGAGGCCCAACGTGCGGGCGCCGCGCCGCTTCGCCTCGCGCAGCGCGGCGAGGGTGTCCGCGGTCTCGCCCGATTGTGAGATCCCCACGACCAGCGTGCGCTCGTCCACGATGGGGTTGCGGTAGCGGAACTCGGAGGCGTACTCGACTTCAGAGGGGATGCGCGCCAGCTCCTCCATCATGTACTCGCCGATCAGCGCCGCATGCCACGACGTGCCGCAGGCGGTGAACACGATGCGATTCACCTGCAGCAGCTGCTCGTCCTCGATGTTGAGCCCGCCGAGCTTCGCGGTCCCGTCCTCCTCGAGCAGGCGGCCGCGCAGCGTGTTGCGCACGCTCTCGGGCTGCTCCAGGATCTCCTTCAGCATGAAGTGCGCGTAGCCGCCGCGCTCGACGGTAGCGAGGTCCCAGTCGACCCGCGTCACCGCCTTCTCCTTTTCCACCGAGTCGAGGTCGAGGATGCGGTAGTCGCCGGGGCGCACCACCGCGATCTCGCCGTCGTCGAGATACACGACCGAGCGCGTATGCGCGAGGACGGCCGAGGCGTCCGAAGCCACGAAGTTCTCGCCGGTGCCGATCGCCACGAGCAGCGGCGAGCCGTGCCGCGCCGCCACGATCGTGTCGGGCTCACGGGTCGAGAGCACCGCGATCCCGTACGTGCCGTCCACCTGGTGCAGCGCGCCCGCCACCGCCTCGACCAGCGGGCTCCCTTTCGCGACGTGCTCCTCGATCAGGTGCGCCAGCACTTCCGTGTCGGTCTCCGAGCGGAACACGTGGCCGCGCTTGGTGAGGGCCGCGCGGAGCGGGCCCGCGTTCTCGATGATGCCGTTGTGGATGAGCGCGAGCGTGCCGCCGCAGTCGGTGTGCGGGTGCGCGTTGACGGTGTTGGGCGCGCCGTGCGTGGCCCAGCGGGTGTGGGCGATGCCCGCGTGGCCGGCCGGCAGCGCCGCGCCCAGCTCCTTCTCGAGCGCGCTGATCTTGCCCGGGGCCTTGTGCACCTCGATCCGGCCGTCCGCCACGACCGCGATGCCCGCCGAGTCGTAGCCGCGGTACTCGAGCCGCTTCAGCCCCTCGAGCAGCAGCGGGGCCGCGTCGCGGGCCCCGGTGTAGCCTACGATGCCGCACATGAGCGTCGTCCTTCGTCCACGAGTTGCTGCGCCTCAGCGCCCGTCGGCGCCTCGGCGATGAGCCGGATGATGGGCTCGGTGTTCGACGGCCGCACGTGGAGCCAGCGGTCCCGCCACGCGAGCCGCAGGCCGTCCTGCGTATCGGCGCTCGCTTCCGGAAAACGGCTGCGCAATGCCGCGTAGACGTCGTCCAGTCCCCGTTCCGCGTTCCGCGTTCCGCGTTCCAGCTTCGCCTTCACGATCGCATACCGCGGCGCGCCGGCCACGACCTCTCTCACGCGTTTGCCGGTCCCTGCGAGCAGCTCCAGAACCAGGGCCGCGGCGACCGGTGCGTCGCGACCGCAATGTAAGGCGGGATACATGACCCCCCCATTCCCTTCCCCCCCGATCGGCGCGTCCAGCTCGACGATCTTGCGCGCCACGTGCACCTCCCCTACCGGCGTCCGCACGAGGTCGGCACCACACTCCCGCGCCGCATCTTCCACGACGAGGCTGGTCGAGAGATTACAAACTACGACGGAATGACGGAAAGACGGAAAGGGGACGCTGGACTTCCCTCTCATCCCCATTCCGTCCTTCCGTCCTTCCGTCGCCTTCTCATCCGTCGCCTTTCCAAGCACCGCCCTCACCGCGAACGCCAACGTGTAGTCCTCCCCGATCGGTGCACCTGTCTCATCCACGATCGCCAGGCGGTCCACGTCAGGATCGACGGCGACCCCCAGATCCGCCCCGGATGCGCGGACCAGGGCGCGCAACTCGGCCAGGTTTTCCGGCACCGGCTCGGGGGCTCTCGGGAACCGCCCGTCGGGCTCGAGGTTGATCCCCGTCACCTCGCACCCCAGCCGCTCGAGCAGGGCCTGCATCACCGGCCCGCCCGCCCCCCGCACCGCATCGAGCGCGACGGTGAACCTGCGCCGCCGGATCCGCGGGACGTCCAGGACGGAGAGCTTCATGACAAGGTCGAGGTGACGCTCGATCGCGTGCCGATCGGCCTTGACTTTCCCCGTCTTCCTCCGTGCTGCCCCGTCCTGCCCCGTCCTCGCGAGCTCTTGGACCCGAGCCGCCGCGCTGCCATCAAGAAAGATGCCGTCGGAGCCGATGAATTTCAGCGCGTTCCACTCGATCGGGTTGTGGCTCGCGGTGATGGCGATGCCGCCGCCCGCGCCGTGGTGCTCCACGGCGAGCTGGACTGTGGGCGTGGGGACGACGCCGACGTCGATCACGTCGCAGCCGGCGGCGGTGAGCGCCTCGGCGACCACCCGCGCGAACGCGGGCCCCGACTGTCGGGAATCACGCCCCAGCAGGACGGCGTGACGCTTCCCGCTTCCCCCTTCCCCGGCTTCTTTCACCCAGGTCCCGAAGGCCTGCGCCCACTGCCGGACCACTTCCGGCGTGAGGCCCTCGCCGACGATCCCGCGGATGCCCGACACGCCGACCATGAGGGCGGTGGGGTCGGTCATGGCAATCGGACGCGCGTCAACCGCGTCGCGCTTCGAGGGGAGCGACCGGAAGGTGGAGCGGCTGGACCTCGGGCGTAGCGACGGGGAGGGCCGCTTTGTCGGGAAAGGCGGCGAGGAACGCCTGCACGACCTCGGGATCGAACTGGACGGCTTTCCCGTCCTCGAGCTCCTGGAGCGCCTTGGGCACCAACAGCGCGGGGCGGTAGGGCCGCACGCTGGTCATCGCGTCGAACGAGTCGGCCACGGTGACGACGCGCACTTCGATCGCGACCTCCTTGCCCTTCAAGCCGTCGGGAAAGCCCTTGCCGTCGAGCCGCTCATGGTGGGAGCGCACGATGGCGAGCGCCGCGGGAGCGTCGCGCATCAAGGGGGCCAGCACGCGCGCGCCGATCACCGGGTGCTCCATGATATGGCGGTATTCTGCCTCGGAGAGCTTCCCCGGCTTGTGGAGCACCGATTCCCGCACGCCGATCTTGCCGATGTCGTGCAGCTCGGCGCCGAGCGCGATCATGTCGAGGGCCGCGGGCGGGAGACTCATCCCGCGGGCGATGGCCAGGGCGTAGTTCGCGACGCGCACCGAGTGTCCCCTCAGATAGGTGTCCTTCTCTTCGAGGAAGTGGACGAGGGCCTGGAGCCGCTCGAGCGACAGCTCCTCGATCCGGCGCGCCTGCTCCTGGACGCGGTCCTCGAGCTGCTGGTGGTACATGCGGTTCTCGAGGATGAGGCGGCGCTTGTCGAGCGCCTGCATGACCCGGGCGCGCACCTCGTCGAGGTGGAACGGCTTGGCCACGTAGTCGAGCGCCCCGAGCTGCAGGCACGCGACCGCGCTCTCCACCTCCGCGACGGCGGTCACGACGAGCACCGCGGTATCCGGCCACTTCGCGAGCAGCTCGCGCAGCAGTGTGACCCCATCCATCTGCGGCATCCGCAGGTCGGAGATCACGAGCGGCACCGGGTCCTGCTGCATCATCTCGAGGGCCTCGACGCCCGATCCCGCCTCGGCGCAGGTGAAGCCCTCGCCTTCCAGCAGCCGCACGAGCACGCGGCGCAGCCGCGGCTCGTCGTCCACGACCAGGCACTTGACGGCGTTCGGTTGCGGCATCGTGCGCTTAACGTAGTAGTCGCTTGCTCGGCGCGGAAGGCGCCCTTACGTTCCCGCCATGACGAAGGCGTTTGCGGACGACGCGAGCCGCCGCTTCGGCACCCGCGCGGTGCACGCCGGGCAGGTCCCCGACCCGCTGGCCGGCGCGGTGATGACGCCGATCTACCAGACGTCCACCTACGTCCAGGAGGGATTGGGCCGGAACAAGGGCTACGAGTACGCGCGCACCGCCAACCCCACGCGCGAGGCGCTGGAGCGCAACATCGCGGCGCTCGAAGGCGGGCGTTACGGCTTCGCCTTCGCGTCCGGACTCGCGGCGCTCGACGCGGTGCTCAAGCTGCTGTCAGCCGGCGACCACGTGGTGAGCGGCGAGAACGTGTACGGCGGCTCGCACCGCCAGATGACGCACATCTGGGCGCGCCTCGGTCTCGAGTTCACGTTCGTCGACGCGACCGACCAGGACGCGTTCGCGGCGGCGGTGACGCCCCGCACCAAGCTGGTCTACGCCGAGACGCCGACCAACCCGATGATGCAGCTGTGCGACCTCGCCGCCACCGCCCAGCTGGCGCGCCGCGCCGGCGCCCTGTTGGTCGTCGACAACACCTTCGCCACCCCCTACTTCCAGCGGCCGCTCGAGCTCGGCGCCGACATCGTGCTGCACTCGACCACGAAGTACCTGAACGGCCACAGCGACATGGTGGGCGGGATGGTCGTGGTCAACCGGGACGATGTCGCCGAGCGGCTCGGGTTCATCCAGAACGGCTCGGGTGCCGTGCCGGGGCCGTTCGACTGCTGGCTGGCGCTGCGCGGCACCAAGACGCTCGCCCTGCGGATGCGCCAGCACGACGCGAGCGCCCGCCGCATCGCCGAGTGGCTGACGCGGCACCCCAAGGTGGAGCGGGTCTATTACCCCGGCCTGCCGTCGCACCCGCAGCACGAGCTCGCCTGTCGCCAGATGACGGGCTTCGGCGGCATGATTTCGCTGGAGCTGGGCTCCGTCACCCGCGCGCGGGCGTTCGTCGAGCGCACCCGGATCTTCAGCCTCGCCGAGTCGCTCGGCGGCGTCGAGAGCCTCGTCGGCCACCCCGCGTCCATGACACACGCCAGCGTCCCGCCGGAGCGGCGCCGCGCGATGGGACTCACGGACAGTCTGGTGCGGCTCTCGGTGGGGATCGAGGACGTGGAGGACCTGATCGCGGATCTGGATCAGGCGCTCGCCGCGGCGGGGTGAAGCGAAACACGGGCGGACGCGGGGCGTATTGAGGATCTACCTTTCATAGCAGGAGCAACGGTATGAGCGAGCCCACCGGTCTTCCCGCCGCACGCCCCCGGAAGATCCTCACGCAGATCGCCCCGGTGACGTGGGAGCACCCGGCGGACCGCGCGGCGCTGCAGTCGCTGCGCTCGGTGCCGGGCTTCGACGAGGTCGTGAAGAAGATCTACGGCTTCATCGGCGAGCGGGGCGTGCGGCTCATCTTCCAAGCGGACGCGGTGCGGGTCGGCCCGACTCAGTTCCCCCGTCTGAATCAGCTCTACACGGAGGTCCTGACGTCGCTCGACTGGCCGGAGCGCCCGGAGCTGTTCGTGTCGCAGACCCCGTTCGCCAACGCCGGCGCGTTCGGGATGGACAAACCGTTCATCGTGATCAACTCGGGCACGCTCAAGCTGCTCGACGACGACGAGCTCCGGAACGTGCTGGGTCACGAGCTGGGGCACGTCATGAGCGGGCACGCGCTGTACCACACCATCCTCGTCATCATCCTCAACGTGAGCCTCGGCGCCCTCCCGTTCCTCGCCGGAATCGCCATCCTCCCGATCCAGCTCGCGCTGCTCGAATGGTTCCGCAAGAGCGAGCTGTCGTCCGACCGCGCCGGGCTGCTCGCCTGCCAGGATGCCACGGCGTCGCTGCGCGTCAACCTCAAGTTCGCGGGCGGCGGGGACATGACACAGATGGACCTGAACGCGTTTCTGGCCCAGGCCAAGGAGTACGAGGACACGGGAGGAGCGCTCGACCGCATCTTCAAGATCCTGGGCGTGCTGGGCCGCTCCCACCCGTTCAATACCGTCCGCGCCGCCGAGCTGCAGCGCTGGATCGAGGAGGGCCACTACGATCGCGTGCTCGCCGGCGAGTACACCCGCCGCGGACCCGAGGCGGAGCAGCGCCCCATCGAGAAGGACATCGACGAGGCCCGGGACCACTATATGAAGGAAGCGAAGGCCGTCGTGAACGACGTGGTGGACACCGCCAAGCGGGCCGCCCAAGCGTTCACCGAGGCGTTCAAGAAGAAGTGAGAGTCCTGGTCGTCGGGGGGGGCGGCCGCGAGCACGCGCTCGCCTGGGCGCTGAAGCGCGACACCCCCGAGGCCACCCTGTTCGCCGCCCCCGGCAACCCCGGCACCGCGCAACTCGGCACCAACCTCGAGATCCCCGCGACGGCCACGGACGAGCTCGTCGTGGCCGCGCGGGAGCACAAGATCGACCTCGTCGTGATCGGCCCCGAGGCGCCGCTCGCCGCGGGGCTCGCCGACCGGCTCCGGGCTCCCCCCGCCGGCCGCCCCGTGTTCGGGCCGGGCGCCGCCGCGGCCCGCATCGAGTCGTCCAAGGCGTTCGCCAAGGAGGTGATGCGGAGCGCCGGCGTCCCGACCGCCGCGAGTCGCACTTTCACCGCGCTCGCTCCCGCCCTCGCGTACATCAAGACCTACGCCGCGCCGCTCGTCGTGAAAGCGTCGGGACTGGCGGCGGGAAAGGGAGCCGTCGTGTGCGACACGCGCGACGCGGCGGCGCGCGCCGCCCGCGCCATGCTCGCGGACGGCACGTTCGGCGAGGCGGGCCGCGAGGTGGTCATCGAGGACTACGTCGAGGGGGAGGAACTGTCGGTCCTGGCGCTGACGGACGGGGACCGCACGCTCATGCTCCCCGCCGCGCAGGACCATAAGCGGCTCGGCGAGGGTGACACGGGCCCGAACACCGGCGGGATGGGCGCCTATTGCCCCGTGAGCATCGCCGGCGACGCGCTGCTCGAACGGGTACGCCGGGAGGTGCTCGAGCCGACGCTCCGGGAGCTGGCGGCGCGCGGCGCGCGCTACACCGGCGTGCTCTACGCCGGGCTGATGCTCGCGGCCGATGGGACGCCGTACGTGCTCGAGTTCAACTGCCGCTTCGGCGACCCGGAGACGCAGGCCCTGCTCCCGCTGCTGCCCGGCGTGACGCGCCACCTGGCCGGGATCGCGGCCGGGAGCTGGCACCCCACGGAGCGCGCCCTCGCGCCGGCGCGCGCGGCGGTGGCCACCGTGCTCGCGGCGCCCGGCTATCCCGACAAGCCGGAGCTGGGCGCGGCCATCGTCGTGCCGCGCGACGTGGAGGCGGGGACGCTCGTGTTCCACGCGGGCACCTACCGCGACCCCCCCCCCGACGGCACGCTGCGGGTGCACGGCGGGCGCGTGCTCACGGTGACAGGGCTGGGCGACACCGTGGCGGACGCCGCGCAGAAGAGCGCCGACGCGTGCGAGCTGATCGCGTTCCAGGGGAAGACCTACCGCCGGGACATCGGCTGGCGCGAGATCGCGCGGAGCAGCCGGGAGGGGGAGGGGGGGAAGCATGCCGGAGCTGCCCGAGGTTGAGACGATCGTCCGGGAGCTCGCGCCCCGGCTCGAAGGTCACAGGATCGCGCGCGCCCGGCTCGCGAAGAGCGACGTGCTGCGCCGCGTGTCCAAGCCTCGTCTGCTCCGCATCCTCACGGGCAACACCGTCGAGGAGGTGAGCCGCCGCGCCAAGCACGCGGTGCTGCGGCTCCGGAGCGGCCATCGCCTCGTGGTGCAGCCGCGCATGACCGGCTCGCTCATCGTACACGACCGGCCGCTCACCAAAGACGAATCCCGCTACGCCGTGCTCATTTGCACGCTCGAGGACGGCCGGCTGTTCGTGTACCGCGACGTGCGGCGCCTCGGCAACGTGTGGCTGCTCGACGAGAAGGGCTGGGCGGCCTACACCGACCGGCTCGGCCCCGAGCCGCTGGACGATACGTTCACCCCGTTCGTGTTCGCCGAGCGGCTGCGGGGGACGCGCGCTGCGATCAAGAAGGCCATCATGGACCAGCGTCGGGTCGCGGGGGTGGGGAACATCTACGCCAACGAGGCGCTGTTCGAGGCGGGGATCGATCCCTCCAAGCCCACCAACAAGCTGTCGCTCGACGAGTTCGCCCGGCTCCACGCCGCGGTCACGGACGTGCTCGTACGTGCGGTGAATTCCTCAGGGACGACGGTGCGCGACTACCGCACGGGCGTCGGCGAGCCGGGTCGCTTCCAGTTCGAGCTGAAGGTGTACGGCCGTGGAGGGGAGGCGTGCGTCACCTGCGGCAAGCGTCTCGTCACGACGCACGTGATCGACCTGCGAGCGACGACGTTTTGTCCGAACTGCCAGCGATAAAGCCGGCCTTCTACCGTAGGATCAGTTCCAGCGCCGCATCCCGCACCGCCCGAAAGCCCTGCTCTGACTTGTCGTTATCCGCCTCGTTCGTGGTGTTGAACGCCGCGATCACGGCGCCCCGGGTCCGCGGGTTCAGGTAGAAGAACGACCGGAACCCCGCCTGGTGCCCCGTGTGCCCGATGAAGCGTGCGCCCCCGCGCCACAGCACGAAAAACGACAGTCCGACCGAGTCGCCCGGCGCCGTGCTGTCCCTGGTCGCGAGCAGGGGAGGGCGCCACATCTCCTCGAGCGACGCGCGCGCCAGCACGGTGTCGGCGCCGCTGGAGCCGGTGAGGAACGCGACCCACCGGGCTACGTCGCCGAGGGGGGCGTTCCAGCCGCCGTTCGGGATCGTGATCCCTGGATCGAAGTCCCGCCCGTTCGCGACGAGCGAAACTCGCCCGGCGCTGTCTCGTAGCAGGGTGTAGTTGTTCGCCCGCGCCGCGGCCAGATGATACGGCGTGGCGCCGAAATAGCTGCGTGTCATGCCGAGCGGCGTCCAGATGTTCTTGTAGATGTAGCTCTGATAGGGATCGCCGGTCAGCTGCTCGATAATCCGGGCCAGATAGATGAACGCCGGGTTGCTGTACCCATAGCGCGTGCCCGGCCGGAACAGGATCTCCTGGTACGGCATCATGGCGACGAGCTGCTCCCAGCGGGCCGGCTCGAACGGCTCCCACGGCTTCCCCGCCTTGTACGGCCACGTGGGGTCCTGGAATCCCGCGGAATGCGACAGTAGCATCCGGATCGTGATGTCGCCGATGGCGCCGAACGTGTCGTGCACCTGCGCGAGCTCGGGGAGGTAGCGCGTCACGCGATCGTCGCGCGACAGCCGGCCGCGATCGCGCAGCTGCATCACCGCGACCGCGGTGAGCGTCTTGGTGATGGAGGCCCAATGGAAGATGGTGCGCTCGTCCACGCGTTGACCCAAGGCCCGGTCGGCGAAGCCGTACTCGTGGTGCGCCAGCACCCGGCCGTCCCGCAACACGAGCACGCTGCCGCCGACCACGCTGTCCCCGACGGCGAACGCATCGAACGTGCGGACGAATGCGGACCAGCCAGGGGGCGGAGGGGGGGGCGGGGATGGCGCGACGCGCTGCGCCGCCGCCGGGGACACGCAGGCGAGCAAGGCAAGCACCTCGACGAGTCTCGTCTCCATGGGGGGGGAACATGCGCGTCGAATCGCCCTCCTTCCAGGGCGGTTTCATCGTTTCCTGACGTCCTGTCCCCCCCGTGCCGGGGCGCGTGCGGCGATTAACTTTCTGGACCACTTATGAGACTCTCCGAGACCTCCATTCGACGGCCGGTGCTCGCGAGCATGTTCTCGGCGGCACTGGTGCTGTTCGGGGTGATCGGCTACGCGCGCCTGTCGGTGCGCGAGCTCCCGGACATCGACCCGCCGATCATTTCGGTCTCGACCACCCTGCCTGGCGCCAATGCGCAGGTCGTCGAAACCGCTGTGACCGACGTTCTGGAAGAAGAACTATCCACGATCCAGGGACTGCGCACGCTTTCGAGCTCCTCTTCGGAGGAGAACAGCCAGATCACTCTGGAGTTCAACCTCGACCGGCCCGTCGACATCGCCGCGCAGGACGTGCGCGACAAAGTGTCGCGGGTGCGGGGGCGGCTGCCGGTCGACGTGCTCGAGCCGGTGATCGCGAAGCAGCAGGCCGACGCGCAGCCATTTTACTGGTTGGCCCTGAGCAGCCCGAACTACGACCTGATGCAGCTCTCCGATGTTGCCGACCGCTTGGTGAAAGCACGGCTGCAGAGTCTGGCGGGCGTCGGCAGCGCCGGAGTCTATGGCGAGCGGCGCTTTGCCATGCGGGTGTGGGTACAGCCCGACCAGCTGTCGGCACGGAGCCTCACCGTGCAGGACGTGGAAGGCGCGATCAACGCGCGCAACGTCGAGATTCCCGCCGGCCGGATCGAATCGACGCGGCGGGAGTTCTCGGTCCGGTCACTGGGCGAGCTGAAGACGCCGCGGGAATTCGGAGAGCTGGTGGTCGCAAGCCAAGGCGGGCAGCTCGTCAAGCTTAAGGACGTGGCGAACGTCGAGCTCGGGCCCGAGGACAATCGCTCGATATTCCGCTACAATGGGAATCCCGCGGTCGCCATCGGCGTCGTCCGGCAGTCCAAGGCGAATCTCATCGAGGTGGCGCGGCGCATTCGCCAGGCCCTCCCCGGCATCCAGCAGACACTGCCCCCCGGCGTGAAGCTCGAAACCGCGTGGGATGGGTCGGTGTTCGTCACGCACTCGATCAACGACGCGCGCCTGACCCTCCTGATCGCGGCGATCCTCGTCGTGTTGATCATTTTCGTGTTCCTGCGGAACCTGCGGGCGACCGTGATCCCCGGGCTCGCGATCCCGGCGTCGATCGTGGCGACGTTCGCCATCATGTATTTCCTCGGCTTCTCGATCAACAACTTCACGCTGCTCGCCCTCACGATCGCCATCGGCATCGTGGTGGACGACGCGATCATCGTGCTGGAGAACGCCTACCGGCACCAGGAAGAGCTGCACGAGGCGCCAGAGCAGGCCGCGGTCAACGGCACCAACGAGATCGGCTTCGCCGTGATCGCGACGACGATCGCGCTGGTAGCCGTGTTCACGCCGCTCGGGTTCCTGCGCGGCTCGACGGGGCGGCTGCTGAGCGAGTTCGGGATCGCGGTCGCCGGGGCCGTGGTGATTTCGGGATTCGTGGCCCTGACGTTGACGCCGATGCTGTGCGCCAAAGTGCTGCGGGTGCCGCACGAGCATGGGGCGATCTTCAAGGCGTTCGAGCAGGGCTTCAATGCGGTCGCGGAACGTTACGCGAGGCTGCTCCAAACCGCGCTCCGGCACCGGCGCATCGTGGTGGCCGGGACGGTCGTGACTGTAGCCCTGGCGTTCGTGTTGTACAAGAACCTCAAACAGGAGCTCATTCCGGACGACGACCGCGGGTTCTTCCTGGTGGTGGCATTCGGGCCTGAGGGCTCGTCGCTCGACTACACCGACGGCTACGTGCGCCAAGTCGAGCAGATCATCGGCAAGACCCCGGAGGTCCAGGGGTACTTCACGATCATCGGCGGATTCGCCGGGGGCGTCAACCGGGCGTTTGTCGGCGTCATCCTTAAGGATTGGAGCGAGCGTCACCGTAGCGTGCAGCAGCTCGTGGGTGCGCTGTTCCCCCAGCTCTTCGGAATCGCCGGTATCCAGGCGTTCCCGTACAGTCCGGGAGCACTGGGGTTCAGCCAGCCGGTGCAATTCGTGGTGCAGAATCCCGATATCGCGCGGCTGGCGCAGGCCATGGACACGCTCGTGCCGCGGGCACGGGCCATCAAGGGTCTGACGAACGTGGACACCGACCTGCGCTTCAACAAGCCGGAGCTGCGCGTCACCTTCGACCGAGACCGGGCGGAGGACCTCGGCGTTCCCGTGCGCGACGTCGCGGCCGCCCTGCAGACGTTCCTGGGCGGTCGCCGGGTCAGCACGTTCACCCGCAACGACAAGCTGTATTACGTGATGGTACAGCTCGATCCCGGTCACCGGAACACGCCAAGCGACATGTCCGGGATCTACCTGCGGGGACGGGGCGGCCAGCTGGTGCAGCTCGCCGCCCTGGCGAAAGTCGCGGAGGGAGTGGGCCCGAGACAGATCAACCACTTCAATCGGGTGCCGTCGTTTACGCTGTCGGCTTCCCTGATCCCCCCGTTCGCCCAGGGTGAGGCGCTCGACTCGCTCGACCGGTTGGCCCGGCAAGTGCTGCCCCCGGGAAGCACGACGGCGCTGGCGGGTGACTCGCGCGAGTTCAAGGAGAGCGGCGGCGCGCTCTACTTCGCGTTCGGCGTGGCGCTGCTGGTCGTGTTCATGGTGCTCGCGTCGCAGTTCGAGTCGCTGGTGCACCCGTTCACCGTGTTGCTGGCGGTCCCGCTCGCGGTGACGGGTGCGCTCGCGACGCTGCTCCTGGCGGCCTTGCTGCATCGCCCGGGCGGGACGATCAACCTCTACAGCGAGATCGGCATGGTCCTGCTGATCGGTCTCGTGACCAAGAACTCGATCCTCTTGGTCGAGTACACGAACCAATTGAAGGCGCGCGGCATGGAAACGCTGGCTGCGGTGATAGAGGCGGGACGCATCCGGCTGCGCCCGATTCTCATGACGTCGGTGGCAACGATCATGGGCGCGATCCCGGTCATGATAGGGCTCGGCGCGGGCTCCACGTCGCGCCGGCCGCTCGGCTACGCCATCGTGGGCGGCATTTTCTTCTCCACGGTGCTGACATTGTTCGTCGTGCCCGTGGGGTACGTGCTGCTGGACCGCCTGACGGCGCGCAAGCCAAGCCACGTCCGCGTGGCACAACCGGTGGAGGCCGACTGATGCTGGTTTTGCTCGCGGCCCTGCAGCTCCAGGCGGCGGGCGCGGTGCCCGCGCCGGACGCTCCGAGCGACTCGCTCCCGACGGTGACGCTCGCCGAGGCGCTCCGCCGCGCCACGGGGCTCGACCCGAACTACGTGGCGGCGATCGGGCTGGTCGATAACGCCGTGTGGGCACGCCGCAGCGCGTTTTCGGTCTTCATCCTGCCGTCCGTGACCGTGAGCGCCGACATCGCGCGCCTCAATCCGCCGAGCTTCAACTTCGTCACGGTTCCGCCGTCGGCGCTTCGGACTCAGGTGATAGCGCAGCTGACCGCCAGCTATGACCTCTTCACCGGGGGGCAGAAGCTGGCCGAGCTGTCCCGCTCGGGGGCGGCCCTGGAGGGCGCCCACGCGGGCGAGCTCGCCGCGCGGTTCGCCGCAGCGCTGCTCACCGAGTCCGACTACTACGCGGTGCTCGCGGGAGGGGAGCTCGCCCGCGTCGCCCGGGAGCGGGTGCAGCGCGCCGAGCAGCAGCTCGCCGTGGCCCGCGCGCGCGTGGTCTCGGGCGCGGCGGTCCAGACCGACTCGCTGCAGCTCCGCCTCGAGCTGACACAGGCGCGCGTGGGCCAACTCGTACGGGAGTCGGTGCTGCGGATCGCGCGGCTGGAGCTGGGACGGCGGGTGGGGGCCGCGGGACCCGTGGACGCCGCGCCGCTCGACACCACGCCGGCGCCGGAGCTGCCCCTCACCCTGGCCGACGCGATCACTCAAGCGGCCACGCAAGGGCCGCAGTACCGGGTAGCGCAGGCGAACGAGCGCGCGGCCGCGGCGGCGTTCCGCGGCCAGCTGGGGACGTACCTTCCTCGAGCGACGCTGACCTTCAACGCCCTCGCGTTCGACACCCTGTTCTATCCTTCGGCCTTCAAGCGGACGACGTTCACACTCGGCGTATCGTTCCCGATCTGGGACAACGCGCAGCGCGAGATCGCGCTCAGCCAAGCCCGGGTGAACCGCGATGTCGCACGGGCGATCCGCCAGGACATGGACCGGGCAGTACAGCGCGACGTGACCGCTGCGTACGACGGCTACACCACCGCGCGCGCCAGCACCGAGCTCGCGGGCGAGGGACGGCGGGTGGCGCGCGAGAACTTCCGGGTGCAGCAGACCCGCTATCGCACCGGCGCGACCACGATCCTCGACCTGCTCAAGGCGCAGTCCGACTTCGACGATGCCGAGGCCGCCCTGGTGCAGGCGCGCTACGCGACCCGCCTCGCGCTGGCGGGGCTCGAGACCATCCTCGGCAGGCGCCTCTACCCCGAACCGGAGCAGCGGTGAACGTGCGTACCAGAACGGGTGGCTCCTGGTTGTTGCTCGGCCTCATGGCGGCGGCCGCAGGCTGCGGCAAGGGCAAAGCTGATCCCCGGGCAGCGGGCGGTGCGGGGGGACCTCCCGGCATGCCCGTCGAAGCCGCAGTGGCCCGGACGGACACCGTGCGAGACGAGATCGCCGCGACGGGCCAGATCGAGGCGCTCCAGTCGATCGAGCTGCGACCGGAGGTCGAGGGACGGATCGTGGGGATCCTGTTCCACGAGGGACAGGAGGTGGAGCAGGGCGTGCCGTTGTTCCAGGTGGACTCGACCGAGCTCGCCGCTCAAGTGGCTCAGCTCGCGGCACAACGCGACCTTGCCCAGCAGGACCTGGCGCGCGCCAAAGACCTGGTGGCGCAGAACGCCGCCTCCACCGCCGACCTGCAGCGCGCCGAAGCCACCGCGCGCGGCGCCGAGGCACAGTACCGCCTTCAGAGCACGCGCCTCGGGCGCACCACCGTGCGCGCGCCGTTCGCCGGGGTCGCGGGCCAGCGGTTCGTCAGCCTGGGCGATTACGTCACGACGAGCACGCGCCTCGTCAGCCTGCAGACCGTGACGCCGCAGCGCGCCGCGTTCCAGGTGCCGGAGCGCTACGCGCGCGCCCTGCGTCCGGGGCAGGCGGTCACCTTCCGGGTCGGAGCCATCTCGGGGCGCGACTTCGTCGGTCAGGTGGACTTCGTGGACCCGGTGGTGCAGCTCCCCGGTCGCACCATCCTCGTGAAGGCGCGGGTCGCGAATCCGCAGCGCCTGCTCCAGCCGGGGATGTTCATCGAGGCGCACCTCGTGACCGCGGTGCGGCCCCGCGCCGTCGTCATCCCCGAGGAAGCGGTCGTGCCGCTCGAGGGAACCAACTTCGTCTGGGTCGTCGGGGACGGGAAGGCGAGCCGGCGGCCGGTGACCCTCGGCGTCCGCACGCCGGGGTCCGTGGAGGTGACGAGCGGCCTCGCGGCGGGCGAGCAGGTCGTCACCGGGGGCCTCGAGCTGCTGTTCCCGGGTGCCCCTGTCATGGCGCGGGTGGTGGATCGCCGCGCGCCGGCGGCGGCGGCAGCGCACTGACCCCGGCTACGGGCTTCGCTGCAACAGCGGATCCAGCGTGAACATCGGCGTGAAGTAGTGCGCCTTCCATGGCGGCGCGGCGGCATCGAGCAGCAGCGCCGTCGCGGCCCCCACCGGGTAGAAGTCCGTGCGTCGGTCCTTTGCGAGATCGGCGTTCATGAGCTCCCGCACCAGGCTCCGTCGCAGTCGCTCCGCCGTCGCCCCGTAATCCGCGTAGTCAGGGAGGGCGCGGAACCCGGGGCTCGGGGCGTACTCGCGCGCGGCGATCGCGGCGGCCCGGTACTCCACGTAGCGGGCCACGCCTTCCTGCCACAGCTGGAAGCTCAGGTACCGATAGTCGTCGGCCGAGAGCGCTGCCTGAAGCGCCGCTCGCGCTTCCGCGTAGGCCGTGAGCGTGGCCGCCGGCACTCTCTGATTCCCGTCCAGGCCGGTCACGGCGCGGGCCAGCACCCGGGCCAGCACCCCGAACCGCGCGGCGACCGGCGCCGAGTCGTACGGAAATGGGTAGTTCAGCATCCACATGCCGGTTTGGTCTCCGCGCGACAACCGGAGCGAGTCCACGCCCGCGTAGTAGCCCGGGTGCGAATACGCGAGCTGATGGAAGTGCTCGTGCAGCACGGTCAGCACCCACTCCGTGGACGTCTTTCCCGTATTCGCTGGCTCGCCGATCACGATGGTGGTCACGCCGGTCACGGCGGGAAACGTGGCCAGCAGGTCTGGGGCGTAAACCCGCTTGCGGACGAAGACGGCGCTCTCGAGCAGCGAATCGCGGCCCAGGGGGCGGAAGTCGTCGGACGGCTTGGGGTGGCGAACGAGAAACTCGAGGCTATCCGTGACGAGGAGCAGTGCGAATGGCGCCTCGCTCCAGCCTGGCCACACCTGCTCGCCGATCTGGCGCGCTAGTCGGAACGCTTCGGCGATCCGCACCCGGTCGGCCGCCGGGAGCGTGGGCTGCTGGGACTGAGCTCCGGCGGCGACGACGACGATCGACAGCACTGGCAGCAGGGTGCGCACGCGACATGACCCCCGGGGCGACGTTCCTGAGGATGCGCGAAGGCTCCGAAACGTCGCTACCCGCCGAGCGGCACGATCCTCGCCCTTGGCGGGATCCCCGGCTCGAGCTCCATGATACCCACGCTGGGGGGCAGCCCGAACCGCGCGGGGCCTGCCCCACCCGGATTCAGCACGGTCACCGTCCGGTCCACGAGCTCAAGCAGCGGCCGGTGCGTATGCCCGTACACGATGATCTCGGCCCGGGGAAAGGCGGCGTGGAGCTGCTCGGGCGTGGGGTGTCCGAACTGATCCCCGTGGGTCACGACGATCGTGAACCCGTCGAGCTCGAGTTCCCCCACCTGCGGCAGGCGCGAGCGCAGCTCGAACCCGTCCACGTTGCCGTACACCGCCGTGACGGGCGCCAGGGCCTCGAGCTCGGTGAGGATCTCCGGCTTCCCCACGTCTCCGCCGTGCACGATGTGGTCGACCTGTTTGAACACGTCGAACACTTCAGGCCGCATCAACCCGTGGGTATCCGAGATCACCCCGACTCGCACTGCGCCTTACTTGCCTCCACCCCAGCGCTTCACGAGATCGATCTCCAGGTCCAGATGATCCAGCACCCGTTGCACCACGAAATCCACGAGATCGCGCACCTGTTGGGGCCGGTGATAGAACCCCGGGGCCGCGGGGAGCACGACGCCCCCCGCCTCCGTGACGAGCGTGAGATTGCGGAGGTGGACGAGCGAGAGTGGGGTCTCGCGCGGCACGAGCACGAGCTTGCGGCGCTCCTTCAGCACCACGTCGGCGGCGCGCTCGATGAGGCTGCGACTCGTGCCGTGCGCGATCGCGGCCACCGTGCCCATGGAGCAGGGACAGATTACCATCCCCGCGCTCTTGGCCGAGCCCGACGCGGGCTCCGCGCCGCGGTCCTGATCGTCGAACACCCGGACGCTCGCCCAATCGCCGCCCGTGGCCTTTTTGAGCTCGCGGTCGTCCTTGAGACCGCACTCCTCGGCGAGCAGTCGCCAGCCGTGGCTCGAGACCAGCAGCCAGGTCGGGACGTGGTGGGTCGCCAGGATCTCGAGCAACCGGACGCCGTAGGGCGCGCCGGAGGCGCCGGTGATGGCCAGGATGACGGGGAGCTTCGTCAACGCCCGCGCCGGTTCGGTGTGGGACTGCGCTTGGGGTGCGCTGGCGGACGAGGGGGCGGCGGAGAACGCGGAACGCGGAACGCGGAAGGCGGAACAGGGGTGCTCGGAGCTCGCCCATCTGTTCCGCGTTCCGCCTTCCGCCTTCCGCGTTTCACAGGACCCGATCCACCAGGGCGCCCAGGAACACGACGATGCTCACGATCCCGTTCATCGTGAAGAACGCCGCGTCGAGCCGCGACAGATCGCCGGGCCGCACCAGCTGGTGCTCGTAGGCGATGAACACGGCGGCAGCCACGACGGCCGCGAAGTACGCGAGCCCAAGCCCCGCGCCCAACCCGAACGCCACGAGGGCCACAACGGCGAGCCCGTGCAGCACCTTGGCCGCGACGATCGCCGCGGCCGGTCCGAAGCGGACGACCAGCGACTTGAGGCGCTCCCGCCGGTCGAATTGCTCATCCTGGAGCGCGTAGAACACGTCGAACCCGCCCACCCAGAAGGTCACTGCCGCCGCGCCGGCGACGAGCGTCCACCAGGGATCGCTCCAGCGGCCCGTCACGGCGAGGTAGCCCGCCGGCGTTGCGATCCCGTCCGCCAGTCCGAGCCACAGGTGCGACCAGTGCATGAACCGCTTCGCGTAGCTGTACCCCGAGATGAACACGAGCGCGACGGGCGCGAGCGCGAGGCACAGGGGGTTCAGCGCCCACGCGGTCCCGAGAAACACCGCCGCCGCGATCGCCACGGCGCTCCACGCCTGCCCCAGCGAGAGCCGCCCCGCCGGCAGCTCGCGCGCCCGAGTCCGGGGGTTCCTCGCGTCGAGCTCGCGGTCGGCGATGCGGTTGAACCCGAGCGCCACGAAGCGTGCGCAGGTGAACGCCAGCACCACGAGCCCCAGCACGCGCCACGTAACCCGATACTCCCGCGACGCCACGAGCAGGCCGAGCAACGCGAACGGCAGCGCGAACACCGTGTGAGGGAGCTTGACGAAGTTGACGTACCGGACCAGCAACGATTCCCCGGCGAACGTCTGTCCCTCACGTAACGTCGCCTTCATAGTTCGATCCCCAGCTCCTTCCACATCGCGTCCACCTTCTTCTTCGTCTCCACGTCCATCACGATCCGATTGGGCCACTCGCGCGTGAACCCCTCCTCCTTCCACTTGCGCGTCGCGTCGATCCCCATCTTCGAGCCGAACGTGAAGCCCCGGCTCGAGTGGTCCAGCACGTCGATCGGCCCCATGGAGAATCGCACGTCGCGCTCGGGATCGATGTGGTTCAGCGCCACCCACCACGCCTCCTGCGGGTCCCGCACGTTCACGTCCCGGTCGAACACCACGATCACCTTGGCGAGCGACATCAGCCCCTGGCCCCACAGGCCGTTCATCACCTTGTACGCCTGGCCGGGATACTGCTTGTCGATGCTCACGAACACGAGATTGTGAAAGATCCCCGCGGCCGGCATGTGAATGTCGACGATCTCGGGAATAGTCAGCTTCAGGAGCGGCAGGAAGATCCGCTCCGTCGCGTGGCCGAGGTAATAGTCCTCCATCGGAGGCCGGCCCACGATCGTGTGGGGCCAGACCGGCTCGGCGCGCAGCGTGACGGCGGTGATGTGCACCTTCGGGTAAAAGTCGGCGAGCGAGTAGAACCCGGTGTGGTCCCCGAACGGCCCCTCGAGCACCAGCTCCTCACGCGGATCGAGGTAGCCCTCGAGCACGATCTCCGCCTCGGCCGGGACCTCCAGGTCCGACGTCACCGCTTTCGCGAGCCGCACCGGCTCGCGGCGCAGGAAGCCCGCGAACAGAAACTCGTCGATCGTGGGCGGCAGCGGCGCCGACGCGGCGTAGATCGACGCGGGGTCCCCCCCCAGGGCGATCGCGACGGGCATGCGCTCGCCGCGCGCCGCCATCTCACGCCAGTGCGCTGCCCCGACCTTGTGCCGCTGCCAGTGCATCGCGACCTCGCTCCGGCCGGTCACCTGGATGCGGTACATCCCCACGTTCCGCACGCCGGTCTTGGGATCGCGCGTGATGACGCCCGGCAGGGTGACGTAGGGCCCGCCGTCCTCGGGCCAGCAGACCGGCACCGGAAACTGCGCCAGGTCCACGTCCCGCTCCCGCAGCACGACCTCCTGACACGCCGGCTTGCCGCCCCCCGTCTTGGGCGGGAACTTCGCCACCTCGGCGAGCTGCGGCAGCATGGCGAGCTTGCCGAGCAGGCTGTCGGGGACCTTGAGGTTGAGCAGGGCCGCGATCCGCTCGCCGATTTCGTCGAGACACTCCACCCCGAGCGCCAGCGCCATGCGGCGCTCGGAGCCGAACAAGTTGACCGCGACGGGATAGCGCGACGGCCCGCCGGCGAGCAGCGTCGGGCGCTGGAACAACAGGGCCGGGCCGCCGCCCGGGGATTTCATGCAGCGGTCCGCGATCTCCGTGATCTCTTTGTCCACGGAGACCGGCCGGTCGACGCGCACCAGGTCGTCCTGCGTCTCGATCGCGCCGATGAAGGCGCGCAGGTTATCGAGCGCCATGATGGACGGCGCAGATGCCGCTGGTGAGGAGCTCCCAGCTCACGTCCCGAAAGCCCGCCGCGGCGAGCCGGCGCGCCAGCGCCGCGGGCTCTGGAAACGCGAGCACCGACTCTGGCAGGTAGGTATAGGCGTCCCTATGTTTCGACACCGCGCGCCCGATCGCCGGCAGCACGCGCCGGAAGTAGAACAGGTAGAGCGCGCGCAGCGGCGCGAACCGGGGCGTCGCGAACTCGAGCACGACGAAGCGGGCACCCGGCTTGAGTACGCGGTGCGCCTCGGCGAGCCCGGCGTCCAGGTCCGCGAGGTTCCGCACTCCGAAGGCGACCATGGCGCCGTCGAACCGTGCGTCGGCGAACGGCAGCGTCAGCGCGTCGGCGCCGACGGGGCGCGTGCGCTCGGCCTTCCCCCGCCCCCGCGCGAGCATGGGGACCACGAAGTCGGCACCGATCACCGTGCCGCGGAAGCCGCGCGCGCGGGCGAGCGTGGCCGCCAGGTCGAGCGTTCCGGCGCAGAGATCGAGATACACGCCGTCCGGTCTCGCCTCCCAGCCGAGGTGTGCCACCGCGGCGCGGCGCCAGCGGCGATCCACGTTGAGGCTGAGGAGATGGTTGAGGAAGTCGTAGCGCGGCGCGATGGCGGTGAACATGCGGCGCACATAGGACCGCTTCGCCTCGGGCCCCGAGTGCGCGGCCACTGCGAACGCAGGAGACGGCGGGGAGGGGGGCGCCATAGGCGCGAAAGATAGGCCGGGCAACCTGAGCGGCGCCAGCGACCAAGAGGTCGTGGCGTGGGCCAAGCGGGGCCACGACCCGGCGTTCCGCGAGCTGGTGCGACGCTACGAGCGGCCCGTCTTCTCACTGCTCTATCGCATGGTGCGCGACCGCACGCTGGCGGAGGATCTGGCCCAGGAGACGTTCATCAAGGTCCTGAACGCGATCGGGACGTACAACCCGCAGTACAAGTTCTCGTCGTGGATCTTCAAGATCGCGAACAACGCCGCGATCGATCACCTGCGCAAGCGCGAGATCGATACGCTGTCGCTCGACGGCTCGCCCCACGCCCGGACGCCCGACGAGATGAGCGCCACGGCCCTGCAGCTGGGCGACCGCGGCGAGTCTCCGCTCCAGCAGGTCGAGTCGCGCGAGCTGGGCGGCGCGATCGAGCGGGCCATCGCGCAGCTGCGCCCGGAGTACCGCGCCTGCATCCTGCTGCGCCACGTGGAGGGGCACAGCTACGAGGAGATCGCTGAGATCCTAGACTTGCCGCTCGGCACGGTCAAGACGTATATCCATCGGGCGCGCAACGAATTGCGGGGTTACCTGCAGGACCGGAAAGAGTGAAACCGGCGTCCCCGCGCGCGCGTAAGGCTGGGCCAAGATGACCCCGACACCCGACACCCAACACCTGACCCCCGACGAGATCGAGCTCTGGGCTCAGGGTCTCCTCCCGGCCGCGCGCGACGTCCACCTCGCGCAGTGCGCCGAGTGCCGGCAGACCGCCGAGCGCGAGCGCAAGCTGCTGCGCGAGCTGGCGCAGCTGCCGCGGTTTGCACCGGAGTTCGGGTTCGTCGAGCGGGTGATGGCGAAGGTGAAGATCCCGACGCCGTCGGGGGGATTCAAGAGCTGACCTGACCCGCGGATGAACGAAGCAGCCGAGCGATCGCTAGGGACCGCTCGGCTTTTTCTTGCATTCATTCACGGTCGCCACGAGGCGCACCGTGTCGCCGCCTGGCCGCCGTCAGCGGCCGGGTTGTTGGTGAGGTTGAGCTGACCCGAGCCGTCGGCGTTCATCACGTAGATCTCAGCGTTGCCGTCGCGGTTGGTGAAGAAGGCGAGCTTCGTGCCGTCGGGCGACCAGTCAGCGCACCAGTCAACGGCCGGGTTGTTGGTGAGCCGCGTGACGGCCAAGCCATCGGCGTTCATCACGTAGGCCTCCCGGTTCCCGTCGCGGTTGGTGGCGAAGGCGATCCTAGTGCCGTCCGGCGACCAAGCCGCTGGGGTGTCGTCCTCGGCCGAACTGTTGGTCAGGTTGCGGAGACCCGAGCCGTCGGCGTTCATCACGTAGATCTCACCGTTGCCGTCGCGGTTGGTGTAGAAGGCGAGCTTCGTGCCGTCGGGCGACCAAACGGCGCAGCAGTCAAAGGCCGGGTTGTGGGTGAGGTTCACGAGGCCGGTGCCGTCGGCGTTCATCACGTAGATCTCGGCGTTGCCGTCGGGGTCGCTGTAGAAGGTGAGCTTCGTACCGTCGGGCGACCAGGCGTGTGCGAACTCGGGGGCCAGGTTGTTGGTGAGCCGGATGACGCCCGAGCCGTCGGCGTTCATCACGTAGAGCTCACCGCCGTCGTCGCGGGTGCTCTGGAAGGCGAGCTTCTTGCCGTCGGCCGACCAGACGGCGCAGCAGTCAAAGGCCGGGTTGTTGGTGAGGTTGAGCTGGCCCGAGCCGTCGGCATTCATCGCGTAGATCTCACCGTTGCGGTGGAAGGCGAGCTTCGTGCCGTCGGGCGACCAGACGGGGAACCCGTCCGAGGCCAGGTTGTTGGTGAGGTTGAGGACGCCCGAGCCGTCGACCTTCACCACGTAGATCTCACGGTTGCCGTCGCGGAAGGTTTCGAAGGCGATCTCGCCGCCGTTGCGCATCGCGGTAATCGCCACCGTGGCCGTGAACGATTTGGTGTTGTCGGTCACCGAGGTGGCGGTGACGCCCAGGTGGGCGTCGGATGGCACCGGCGTAGGGGCGGCATAGGTCGTCGTGGTGTTCGTGACATTGGTCAGGCTGCCACACGCCGCTGCGCCGCCGACGCATCCCGTGATGGTCCAGGTGACGCCCTTCGTGCCAGGGTCGTTCGCAACCATCGCCGTGAAATCCTGGAACCCGCCAGCGAGCAGGCTCGCATTGGTGGGGAGGACGGAAACCGAGATCGGCGTAGGGGCTGCGGTCTCGTCCCCGCACCCCGAAACCAGCGCCACTGGAAGGAATCCACACGCAACACACGCAGTCCAGATGCACTGTCTCATGGTCATGCTCCCTGCTCGAGCAGCCCCACCGGACTCTCCAGCAGCCAAGCTGTCGACGATCGCTACCGCTCTACTCAATGCCATACTTGCACTCTTGCTGTGGCGTCGGCTTCCCGTACAGCCTCAGGTGCTGCATGCCTTTCTCCAGCCACTCACGTCGTGACACGGTTCCTGCTCCCTGCACCCTGCTCCCTCCACTCAACAGCTCGTCCCGTCCGTCTCCGCGATCCGCGCAGTGGCGAAAGGCTCGAACAGCGGCGGCGCCGCTCCGGCCTCCCGGCTGATTCTTGCGTCCAAGACCCCGAGTCACTCCTGCTGAGGATGAATGACTCCTTCTGTGTCGACAGAAAAGACTCCGGTCGTATACCCTTCCACTGCGCCGTGCTTCAACCACTCCTTGGAAATGTGGTGCAGCACCCTGCGCTGCCGTTCCCAGACCATGAAGTGTCCCGCGCAATCAACTCTGAACAACAGCTTGTGGCTGTGCGGGATGGTCTCGTAGAGGTTGAAGAAGGAGTGCGGGAATTTGGGAAACCCTTCGACTTGCAAGTCCAGTGCGCCGACGATGATGAGCACCGGAACCGAGAGCCTGGAAACCGTCCCGGAGTTCCAGCCCCATAGAAAGGGCGACCTCACCCGCATCACACCGTCCGAGGGCCCCCACGTGCGTCCTATCTCATCGTTGTCCATGATGGCGCTCCACACCACGTCCTGAATCCCGTCCTCTACCTGACCGTCGCACTGGATCTCGGGGTCCCAGCGATTCATGAAGGCGGGTCGGGTCGTCAACGTCATGGGCGTTCCGGGCTGAGGCAACGCAACGGGTGGATCGAAACCATCGGGCCCGACACCCGCGCGCCCCTCGGGGTTGTAGATCGGAGCGTACAGCAGCAGGCTTTCGACCTTGTCCGGATGCTGGACGGCGTAGGGGCCGACGCGGAATGAGCCCTGCGACCAGCCTACGAGAGCGACCTTATCCACTCCGCGAATCGCCCTGATGTAGTCGACCACCGCATCGAGCTCATCCCAATCGCTGTGTGCGTTGATGAGCTGAAACGGGTACGATGGCGGGCACGTGGCGGACAGAGGATTTGGAATCAAGATGCTCTGTTGCTGAGCCGTGGGGACGTTGCATGGGTCGTCCATCTTGGGGCGTGGCGACAAGCCTGATCCCTGGAAATCGAGCATGAACACGTCGAAGCCACCTGCCTGCGCCAACCAGAGAGCCCAATCATAGTGGTCAGTTCCCAGATCACCGCCCGGCAACACCGGAACGCTGGCTCCGTGGATCATGAGGACGACTTGGCGAGCGTCCCTATTGCTGGCAACTCGCTCCCGAACGAACAGCTGGACCAAGTCACCGGCGTTCGCCGGCACAGTGGAAATGTGGGGAACCTGATGATCGATCGTCAGGATCTGGGGGGTGTCGTCGTTGGCGAAGCTCGGCGCTCCGATCCGCGCAGGAAGAGAAGAGTCGCGGCATGCGGCCAGCGTGAGAATGGCGAACCAGAGTGTCAACCGTGCGCGTCGTGCGTTCATGGTGCATTCTCCTGAGAGTCGTTCGCTGCTCTCCGCTCCCTCCGCTCGGCTCTTTGTTACGTGCACAACACCCACTCGCGCCGGCCTATTCCGGCCCCTGACCCTCTCGCGCCCGCGTGCTCACAAAGAGGTCGCGGTCAACCGCCGGCGGGGTCGCGACGTTGCGCGTGAAAAACAGCTCCTCGGTCTGCCGGTGGGAGAAGATGACCGCACCGCTTTCGTCCGCCGCCGTGTTGATCGGGGCACGCAGATTCGTCGGGGGTGACCAGGGCGCGAGCACGCTCTCTCGGGTCGAGACCCAAATGTCGTTGGACGTCGTCGTGCCAAGGGGGTCGAGAGTAGAACCGAGCCGGTTCGAGTGGAAGTAGATCTCCACCCCATTGGGAGCGACGGAGGGGTGCTGGTCGGTCGAATCGGTGTTCAGCTCTGGTACTGGAACCGCCGTGCCCCAGGACCCATCAGGCGCCTGCTCGCTCACGTAGATGTCGCCGCCGGTGTTGACTGGTAAGGGGTTTCTGTTGAACAAGAGCTGCGGCGCGCCCACGTCGTCGTTTTCGAAGTAGGCGGGACCGCCTTCAAAGCCTGACGTGTTCACGCCAGCCCCGAGGTTCACCGGCGCCTGCCAGCCGAAGTCGTCATGTACGTTTGCTCGGAACGAAACCCAGATATCACCCGACCCGGCTGCCCCCGCTTGACGACCAGAACCGAAGAAGAGCCAGTGCTCGTCCCGCGAGAGCGCCGGGGCGAAGTCAGAGGCAGAACTGTTGACGGTGGGTCCTAGGCTCACGGGCGTGCCCCACGGACAGCTCGCATCGGCACAGGCGCGCTGGGAGACCCAGATGTCGAGGAGGCCCTGGGTGCCCAGGGCACCAGGCCGATTCGAGGCGAAGTACAGGCTCAGCCCGTCCTTGGAAAGGACCGCCTGCTGGTCGTTGAAACCCGGGGTATTAATGGCCGGACCGAGGCTGACGGGCTCGGACCAGGCCGAAAAGTTGGACGTGTGGTTCGCGACAAGCGTCCCCGCGATGCTCCGGTCGGACTCTGTTCGACATCCGACGAGCAATGCCATGGGGACCAGCAAAGCGAGCCCGGGTGGTGCGGTCTTCATATATCCTCCTAGTCTCGTGTTCCGTCAGCACGTCCCGCTCGTTCCGGTCTGGACGGGGCAACTCTTGCCGTTCGTCAGCCCTTCGGCGTCCTGCACGGTGAGCTGGACGTTGTACGTCGTGCGCGAGCCGAAGGTCTTGGTGAGTCTGATCCCACTGCCCGTGGTCCCGTCGCCGAAGTCCCACGACCAGCCGGTCACGCCGTGGTCGTCGCTGGAATTGCCGCCGTCGAACGTGCACAGGCGGCCACCCTTGATCTTGCCGCAGCTCCAGGTGTAGCGCGCCACCGGCGGAGCGTTCGTGGTTACGGTGGCGACGTTCGAGTACTCGGACGGCCCACCGGCATTCCGGGCCCGCACGCGATAGGAGTACGTCGTGCCGACCGTCAGGCCGGTGTTGGTGAAGCTCGTCACGTTGGCGCCGCGGACCGCGATCTGGGAGAAGTCGGTGCATCCCGCGCCGGTGCAGCGTTCGATCTCGAACCGATCTTCGTTGGTCGCGTTATCGGTCCACACGAGATCGATGCGCATGCTGTTGACCGCAGTGGCGGTGAGCCCGCTTGGCGGAGCAGGCGCCGGGGGCGGAGGGCTGCCGATGAAGCCGCTGTACAGGAGGTAATCCCGGCCCACCTCCGGCGGCGGGGGCTTGTTGGCCCACCAGGGATCGTTCCACACGATCTTGCCGATCGTGGCTTGCTCCTTGAGCGCGGCGTCCACGTCGGCAGGCATGGCGACGGGATTCGTCTCGAGATAGAGCGCTGCCGTCCCAACTACGTGGGGCGTGGCCATCGAGGTGCCACTCCACGTCTCGGTCGCGTTGTCGTCGGCGATGCCCGCCGACGTGACGTTCACGCCCGGCGCCCAGATATCGAGGCAGCCGCCGCGGTTGGAGAACTCCGCCTCAATGTCGTCGCTGTCGCTTGCGCCCACCGTCGTCGCGGCAGGCGTGCTCGCCGGCGAATAGTAGCAGGCATCGTCGTAGTCGTTCCCCGCCGCGACGCCATAGAACACGCCCGCGGTCACGGAGTTGGTCACCGCGTCGTTCAGCGCCTGGGAGTACCCGCCGCCGAGCGACATGTTGGCGACCGCCGGGCTCTGGTGATAGGCGGTCACCCAGTCCACGCCAGCGATCACCTCCTCATAGGTGCCCCACCCTTCGCAGTTGAGCACTCGCACCGAGTAGAGACTCACCGCCTTCGCGACGCCGTAGGTGATGCCGCCGACCGTGCCGGCGACGTGCGTGCCGTGCCCATAGCAGTCGCTGCCGTCGCCGCCGAGATCTATTTCGTCGATCCCCAGGGACGCCCGGCCACCGAACTCGGAGTGCGAGTACCGGATGCCCGTATCGATGATGTAGACGTGCACGCCGAGGCCCGTCGCGTTGTACACGTAGCTGCCGCCCAGGGGGAGACTGCGCTGGTCGATGCGGTCCAGGCCCCAGGTGGCGCCCGGCTGCTCCTCGATCGCGTACGCCAGCTGGTCTTGCTCGACGTAGGCGACGAGGGGGCTCGCGCTCAACGCAGCGGCCCGGTCGGCCGAGAGATTCGAGACCGTGAAGCCGCGGAGCGCCGCCGTGTAGACCCGCCGCAGCGTGCCGCCATGCTGCGCGGCGAGGCGCTGGGCAACCCCGCGGACGTCGGCCACGTTGCCCCGCAACACGACGATGTAGCGGCCCGGGATGACGTGGCGCGGGGCGGCGGTTTGTGACGCGTGCGGCGCTGTTCTCGGTATCGCCGGGGGTGACGTGACGTCCTGACATCCGATGATACTGGCCGCCAGTAGGGCGAGCGAGCCGATTCTCTTCACCGGGCAGTCCTTTCCTCAAATCGGGAGTCGTTCCCCAGACAGACGCATCGGGGTAGGGTTCTCATCGATCCCTCTTCACTTGGCGCTCACCGTGCGGATCGACATCCAGATATCCAGGCTCCCACCGATGCTGCCCGACCGATTGGAAGCGAAGACCAGGGTCCGGCCGTCAACCGACAGACCTGGCTGTTGGTCGGCGGCGGCCGTGTTTAGCGGTAGCCCCGGATTCAGGGGCGGGGACCAAGGATCGTGGATGTTCTGACGAGTCGACACCCAGAGATCGTTCCCGCCGAGCCCACCGGGGCGGTTCGAGTAGAAAAGCACCTCGCGCCCATCGGTGCGCAGCGTCGACGCTGCGTCATTGGCCGCGGGGTCGCTCAGTTCCAACACGAGCACGGCAGGGCCCAGCGTCTCCCCGTCGCGCGTCACCGCTGCAAGGTAGATGTCTTGAGAGGTGCCGGTCGGCCCTCTGTTGAAATAGAAGTTGGCGACCCCACCTTCGGCGCTTTGGAGGTATTCGGGTCCTGCCTCGAACGCCGCCGTGTTCACTTCACCGCCCAGAGACACTGGGGGCCGCCACCCGAAGTCGTCCTTGGGATTCGTCCGACGCGATACGTAGATGTCGTTGAGACCCTGGCCACCGGAGCGGCTGCTGGTGAAAAAGAGGAGGTGCCCGTCAATGGACAGCGAGGGGCCGGCATCACCAGCGGTGCTATTCACGACCGACCCCAAGTTCACGGGCGCGTTCCAGGGACACTCACCGCAGTCCCGCTGCGACACCCAAAGGTCGGTGGCGCCGAGACCACCCGGTCGGTCCGAGCTGAAGTAAAGACTGAGACCGTCAGGTGAAAGTGCGGGGGCCTGCTCCGTAGCAGGAGAATTGACCGGGGCTCCGAGATTCACGGGTGTAGACCACTCGGCGTTCTCGAACAGGTCCCCCCGGAGCTCGACGCGGATTGGATCGGATCCCTTCCCGCAGGCGAGCAGCAGGGCAAGAGCTGGTGCTCCGTACGCAGATATCTCATAGCGCCTCCTCGGCTAATGGTCGCCCACTGCCTTGCGCGACGCGGATTCCCGCCCTGGCCGTTACGGCACCACGCGCGTCGGGGTATACCGGTCGGTCCTGGTCCCGTCACCCAACTGGCCCCAGTAATTGCCACCCCAGCAGTAGGCGGCACGCGCAGCCGTGACTCCGCAGGTGTAGGCATAGCCGGCGCTCATCGTGGCGAAGCTCACGCCACCCGACACGGGCACCGGGACGGTGCTGCAAGGAATCTCCGTCTGGTCATAAGGACACGATTCAGGACCCGTCGCCGTCCCGACGCCGAGCTGCCCTAGGAGATTATTTCCCCAGCAGAAGGCCGCGCCGGCGCTGGTGAGCCCGCAAGTGTGTGCGCCACCCGTCGCGAGGGCAGTGAAGCTCAAGCCGCCGGCGACGGCGACCGGGCTGGAGTTGCTCGTGGTCGAGCCGACGCCGAGCTGCCCTTCGAGATTCAATCCCCAGCAGTAGGCCGCGCCGGCGCTGGTGAGCCCGCAGGTGTGTGCGCCACCCGTCGCGAGGGCAGTGAAGCTCAAGCCGCCGGCGACGGCGACCGGGCTGGAGCTGCTCGCGGTCGAGCCGTTGCCGAGCCGCCCTGCGAGATTCGATCCCCAGCAGTAGGCCGCGCCGTCGGCCGTGACCGCGCAGCTATAGTCGTAGCCGACGCTCACCGCGGAGAACGTCAGCCCTCCGGCGACAGCCACGGGCGTTGAGCTCCAGGTCGTGGAGCCGTTGCCCAGCTCGCCGTTATCGTTCCGCCCCCAGCAGTAGACCGTTCCGTTCGTCGTGAGCCCGCAGGTGTGATAGTCGCCCGTGGAGACGCTACTGAAGCGCAAGTTTCCGGCGACAGCCACCGGCGTTCCGCTAATCGAGGTCGAGCCGTCGCCGAGCTGGCCCTCGACGTCGTTTCCCCAACAGTAGGCCACGCCGGGGGCCGTAATGCCGCAGGAGTACAGGAAGCCCGCGCTCACTGCGGCGAAGCTCCTGCGGCCCGCTACGCGTACTGGGACGGTGCTGCAAGGCAGAGGTCCCCCGGCCCCGGGACACGTCTCGGAGGTCGTGGTCGGATCAACCCCGAGCTCGCCGTATAGATTATGTCCCCAGCAATAGGCGTCCCTCGCCGCCGTCACCCCACAAGTGTGAATCCCGCCGGCGCTCACCGCGGCGAAGCTCCGCACCGACGCGACACCGGCAGGATTATCGGAGCAACCAGCGAGCCACCCCAGCGCGCCCAGCACCGCGATGGCGATACCCCCACGCACACCCCTCATGATATGGGGCTTCATGGCGCCCGCCTCCCGAGAGACACCGGCGTGATACGGACCGCAATGGATCGGTTGCTCAGGGGAGATTCAACGGGGAGCCAGGGACCAGAGCGAGCCGGGGGTGATATCGAAGGGCGCGGCCGAACTGCTCAGTGCTTACCGCCCCCTCACCAGGGCGAATCCCGCCCAGAAGAACGGGTGCACCGTCCCGGGCTCACGCAGAGCCACCCGCTGCGCCAGGGCGAGCGCTTCCGCCTCCGGTCGCCCCGCGGCGAGCTCGCTATAGAACCGCTCCATCAGCCGTGCCGTCGCGACATCGGCGACCGGCCAGAGCGTCGCCAGGACGTTCGATGCGCCGGCGTAGAGAAACCCCTGCACCAGCCCCACCCAGTCGTCGCCCGGGGGGACGTCGGCCAGCGCCCCGGCCGCGACTCCAGTCTGACACGCGCTCAGCACCAGCAGGCGCGCATGCAACGTGAGCCCGAAGACCTCGTGGACCTCCAACCGCCCATCCTGGCCGTCCCCGGCACCGAGCTCGACGAACGAGAAGAGCGGGTTGTGCTTATTGAGGACGCCGTAGGTGGCGAGGTGAATGATGCGCTGGTCCCCAGCCAGCGCTCGGAACGCCTGCTCCGTCGCTGGCGGGCCGACCAGCACGCGCGCCTGCACACCGTAGATCCTCCCGATGGCGGCGACTTCGGCCTGCGAGCCCGGCAATGCACCGGCGCGGGGAGCAAGAGCGAGCACGCCGGTCCGCGCCGACGGCGCCGCTCGCTCGCGCAGCCGGAGCCACACCGACGCCGACGGCACGTACTCGAGGAGATAGCGCTCGACGAGGAGCTGCTCCGGCGGACCCGGCCGCAGGAGCGCCGCGAAGGGCAGATAGTGGAGCTCGAGGTGCGGCGCGATGAGCAGGCGCCGCTTGCCCGCGAGCAGGCCGCTCGCCTCCACTGGCGCGACCAGCTGCCGATACAGCCGCCGGAGCGACGGCCGCCAGGCCCCGCGCGCGGCCCCCGCCGTGGGGCTCGCGAGCGTGGCGCGCGCGAAATCCACCGACGCGGTGAGGGCGCTGTGGCTCACATGCAGGTCCAGCGCCACCAGGGTGTCCGTGGTGACGACGAAGACGACCGTGGTCGAGTCGCCCACCAGGTACTCGAGTAGCGCCTCGTCCGGCGCGAGCGCGGCCATCACCGCGCGCGCGGGCACGATCTCCCCGCGGACGAGCGCCGCGTACGCCGGGTTGGCCTGGCGCATCGCGATCAGTAGCTCGCCGTAGGCCTCCTGGGCGCGGGCCAGCGCTGCGTGCGTTGCCTCGGTGGCCGCGTCTGCGTGCGCCGGGTCGCGGAGACCCGATTCGCTGTGAGGCGGAGCCTCGAGCTGCCGGGTCAGCTCCGCCATCCGGCGGCGGAGGTCCTGCTCCCGGGTCGCCAGCCCCCGCCCCGCCTCGCCCTCCGCGATGCGCCCGCGCACCAGCACGTCGAGCATCTGGCGCTCCCGCAGCCGCTCGCTGGCCTCAAACGCGGTCTCGGTCAGCCCCCGCTCCCGTTCGACGAGCGCGAGCTCGACGTACACATCCCACTTGTCCGCCCGAAACGCGGCCCGGTGCTCAGGAAGCGGGAGATCTCCGGAAGCTCGCTCGATCTGCCCAATGCCCGCACGCAACTCGCTCGCGGCCTCCGCGAGCGCACCCCGGCGCCGCAGGGCGCCCGCCAGGCCCGCGTGCAGCTGCCAAGCGCTGCTCGCTGGTCGGGCGCCGAGGCCGGTGATCGCGCGCCGGTAGAGCGATTCCGCCGCGAGTGCCCGTCCCGCGCTCACCTCGAGATCGCCGAGCGTGGCAAGCGCTTCGGCTTCGTCGTTCGCTGCGCCCAAGGAGCGTAGGGTGTCAATGGCCTCAGCGAAGGCCCGGCGCGCGGTCGCAGTATCTCCGCGCCGCCACGCGGCCAGGCCGATCCCCAATCGGATTTCGGCCCTGTCGTGGGGATCGGACGCGCTCGGCAGCAACTGCTCGAGCATCACTTGAGCGCGCCGATAGCTCTCACGCTTCAAGAGCACACCCGCCATCCGAAGCTCTAGCCGGAATCGCTCCTCCCGCTCTTCAAGTCCCGCGCCCTGCACGAGCCGCCGAGCGCGTTGGTACTGCCGCTCGGCTTCGGCCAACTGGTTGAACTCCAACGCGAGATCCGCGCGCGTTCGCGCGAGCGCAGCCAGCGATGCCCCACTCTTCGGCCTGTCGGGGCGTACCGCGAGCGCTTCGGCCCGCTGCAGCTCGGTGCGGGCGCCCTGCACGTCGCCCATGTGCGCACGGGCCTGCGCGAGCTCCACGTAGTTGTCGATCGCGTTAACCGAGGGACCCGAACCGATGCGCCGCATGATCCCTGCGGCCTCCGAAAGCGTCGCCACGGCCGCCGGAAAATCTCCGCGCATCATCGCCAACCTCCCAAGGTCGACGAGCACCTGCGCCTCGTACATCCGATTGCCCTGCTCGCGATAAATCGAGAGTGCCTCGCTCTCTCTGGCTCCGGCCTCGGCATAGTCACCCTCCCGCTGCGCGAGGCCTGCCAGATTGCTGAGGATGAGCGCGGCGCCCTCGGCTTCACCGAGACTCCGAGCGGCAGGCAGCGCCGCTTCCCAGGCCCGGCGCGCCTCCGCAAAGTCGCCCATGGAGGCCGCAACGGCACCGAGATTGGTCTGATCGACCGCGAACCCGACGACGTCTCCGCTCCGCTCCCGGAGCGGCTTGGCGCGGGTATAGAAATCGCGTGCGCGCTGCAAGTCCCCCTGCTTCCAGCTCAGGATCCCGAGCAGGCTCCAGACGTTGCCCAACATTCGGTAGTCGCCGACGCGCTCGGCATAGCCATGGGCCAAGGTGAGATACGCTTCGGCGCTGTCGGACTGTTGGGCGTAATGGAACCCCGCTCCGATGGCGGTGAGGACGGACGCGATTCCCGCCGTGTCGGCCAAGGCCTCGTAGCGGCGCAGGCTCTCGCGCCACGCTCGCAGCGCGACGTCGGCCCCGCCACGCACGGCCGCATTGCCCGCGAGTCGGATGCTGTCCGCGGCAAGGGTCGCCAGGCGGTCCGCTGGTGACAGGGACCGAAAACGCCCGATCTGGCGCACGAAGAAGGAGTCCTGCCAAGCCACGGCGTAGGCGCGAGCGAGCCGCTCCGCGGCGATGAGGGCGACCTCGCCGGAATCGCCGCCACGCCCGGCCGCCGCCCGGAGTTGGCTCAACGCCTTGCGCGCGGCATCGTTGCGCTGCCGCACCCGCTCGACGAGCACCGAGTCGGGCCCGTTGCTCGCGAGCGCGCGGATCGAGTCCACCTCTTGCGGGGCCTGCGCGGCCAGGGCCAGGACGGGGAGCGCCGTCAGGAGAGCGATCATCGCGCGGGCCCGACGAGCTGAAACTCCACGAGATCCGAGGCCGCCCATCGCCGCCACTCAATCTGCGCCTCGACCTTCCAGAAATACGTGACACGACGCGCGAGCACGACGGTGTCGGGCAGCGCCACTAAGGTGTCCGCCGTCTCTGCGGTCCATAGGACGACACCCTCCGTGTCGTATAGCCGCAAGCGGTACCGCTCGGTGCGCGGCACACTCGACCAGACGAGCCGGTCTACCGCAGCAACCGACCCGCGCGGGGCGATCGGCACGGGCGCGCCTGCGCTGATCAGCGTCGTATCTCGGAGGCCGAGGGTCGAGCCATCGTCGCCGCGGCGCGGGACGAGCAGCAGCAGCAGCAGCGCCGCCGCCGCGGCGAGCCCGAGTGGCAACGACCAACCGCGCCACCGGATCCCGGCCGATGGCCGCGCCGCCCCGGAGAGCTCCGGAGCGAGCGCCGGGTCAGCCAGCAGGCGACCTCCTGCCCGCACCACCGACCGGCAGCGGGCGCAGCTCAGGAGATGAGAGACGACGGCCCCTCGCGTCTCCGGGCCCAGACGCCCCATGACAAAATCCGCCACCGTGAGCTCGTCCAGGCAGTCGGCGGTCTCGGTCAGGCGCTCGAGCGACACCGGCGCCCGCAGCGATCCGGCCGCTTCTCTAAGCCGGCCGATCTCGACGCGACAGGTGGGGCAGTCCTCCACGTGGCGACCGGTAGCCGGGTCAGCGGCGCCCAGGGCGTAGGGAATCAGGGACTCGGGGGCCGGGTGGGTCACGCGTTCGCTCCGAAGCATGGCCCTTCGCATCGGCCTTGTGATACGGACGGTTGGGCCGGGACTGCTCGGGCACGGCTCACAAGTCTCCCCCCTTGATCCCCGCCTGCTCGAGGCGGGCACGGACCGCCGCGAGGGCGCGATACACGTGGTTGTAGACTGTCTTGGCGTTGGGGTAGCCGAGGGCGCGGGCCACTTGGTCGGCGGGCATCTCGTCGACCACGTACAGCCGGACGGCGAGCCGGTCGTCTGGGGGGAGAGACTCCAAGGCTGCAGCGAGGATCTCTTGCTGCTCGGCGAGCCCTGCCGGGTCGGACGGGGGATCCGGGCACTCGGTGGGGGGCGGGATAGCGAGCGCGGTGGCCACCCGGCCATGCCCGGCGCTCGCCGCGCGGTAGGTAGCGGCGAGCTCCTTGAGGAACGCCCCAAAAGCGAGGTCCGCGCAGTCGCGGGAGCGCAGCAGTTCGTAGGCCTCGACGTGAGATTGCTGTTCCAGGAAGACGTACTGGAAGATCCGCTGCTGCAGCGGCGGTAGCCCGGCGGCCAGTGCAGAGAGCCGCTGCCGACCGGCACGATGGCGGAACCAATCGACGGTCAGGTTGTGCACGACGACCACGAGCCAGGTGGAGAGCGGGCGGGCAGGATCGGCGTGGGCGGCACAGCGACGGAGGCGAGCGAAATCGTTCTCACGCAGGGCTTCGCACACCCGCGCGAAGACGTCCATGACTTCGTCGGGTTCCACGGCATAGTGTCGGATCGCGCCGAAGACGAGGCGGCGGTAGCGCTCGATGAAGAGATCCCACGCAGCCTCGGGATCACCCGCCTCGAGCGGAGCGATCCACGGCTCCACCATGGCCCCTCCGATCGACGGGTCGGATATAGCTCCGAACCCGAGGCGGGTCAACAGGCTACGCTCGCACTTCCGCTCCCACGCCTACCCCGAGCAGCCGCGCGGCGCTGCCGTCCCGCACCGCGATCTCCACCGTCCCACCGCTCCCCACGAACGTCACCAACTGACCGCGCCCCACGTCTCCGAACGTGCGCGCCAGCGTGCCGATCTCCGTCCCCGCAACCTTGATCCGGACGCCGGGCTCGACCTGGTCGCCGGGAATGTTGGACACGAGGGTGCCGAAGCGGTCCACGTAGATCACTTCGCCCACCACGGCCGCTCCGTCGTGACGGGGAGAAGGGAGAGGGGAGAGGTACGGGTCGGTGATGGCGTGCCCGAGGTGCGCGAGCGCGGCGCCGAGGGCCAGTTGGCCTGCCGCCGGCGCGAATACGTCACGTGCGTGGAACGTGGGCGAGGCGCCAGCGGGAACGGGAAGCGCCACCCAGTGCGCATCGGCCGGGAGGAACGACAGCAGCCCGTTGTCGGGGGCCACGAAAAAGTGCCCCGCCGCCTGCACCGCGAGGGCGCGTCGTGCGGTGCCGACGCCGGGATCGATCACGGCGAAGTGGACGGCCCCCTGGGGAAAGCGGTGCCACGTCCGCGACAGGATGTACTGCCCCGCCCGCACGTCGCCCGGCGGCACCTGGTGGCTGATGTCCACGAGCGCAACCCCGTGGACCTGGGAGAGCAGCACGCCCTTCACCTCCCCCACGTAGCTGTCGGCGACGCCGAAGTCGGTGAGCAGGGTGATGAGGGTGGCCATCAGGGAGTAGTCCGTTCTCCGTTATCCGTCATCCGTCACACCGTTGCCCGGCGCCAAGCACCCATGAGCCAAAACAGAGTCATTGCGATCCCGCGGCAGATGGCCGTGACCGACAGCGCGAGCCAGATGCCCAGCACGCCGATGGCGCTCGACCACCAGGCGGCAAGCGGCACGCGCAGCAACGTGAGCGACGTGCTCGTCAGCTGCGGCCACAGAGTATAGCCCGCCCCGGCGAGCGCGCCCTCGAGGATGATCTCGAACGTCTGTCCGACTTGCGCGAACGCGATCACCCGCAGATAGAGGCTGCCGTCGGCGATGACGGCCGGGTCCGACGTGAACAGCGCGACGAGGGTGCGGGGAATCGTGAGGAACGCGACCGCGGTCACGGTGGTGACGACGAGGCAGTATCCCACGGTCATCCGCACCCCCTGACGCGCGCGGGCTTCCTGCCGGGCCCCCAGGTTCTGCCCTACCAGCGCGCTCGCCGAGAGCGCGAACCCCGAGATCGCGATGAAGCCCAACCCCTCGACCTTGTGCCCTACCCCGAGCGCCGCGAGCGCAGGGGTCCCGAAGCGCGACGTGAAACGCGTGAGCCACATGTAGATCCCGGAGAGCAGCACGCCGGCGAGCGAGAGTGGGGCTCCGACCCGGAAGATGGTGGGCAGGGCCCGCCAGTCCGGCGCGTCGAGGCGGATAAGGCCGCGCCGGAGCGCGATGCCGACCCCGATCAGGAAGCCCCCACCCCGCACCATCACCGAGGCGAGAGCGGCGCCCTCCACGCCGAGCCGCGGAAACGGGCCGACGCCGGCGATCAGGAGCGGGTCGAGCCCGATCGAGAGCAACACCGACGCGGCAAGCAGGCGGAACGGGGTGCGCGTGTCGCCCGAGGCGCGGAACGTCGCCTCGACCGCGAAGAACCCGAACACGAGCGGCCCGCCCAGGAGCCACGTGCGGAGGTACTGGTGCCCCAGGCGCGCCACCTCGGCCGGCACGGTCATCGCGCGGAACAGCCAGTCGGTGAGCGCGAAGCCGGCGATGCTCACCACCGCGCCGGCGAGCAGCGCGTACTGCACCGCCGCGGCGGCGGCGCGCGCGGCCGCCTCGGGGAAGCCTTCGCCGTGCCGACGCGCCGCAACGGCGATCAGTCCGACCTCGACCATCTCGCCGAGCGAGAGCAGCACCCACACGTAGAACCCGGCCGTGGAGACTGCGGCGAGCGCCGCCGGGCCGAGCAGCCGGCCCACCCAGATCGAATCGATGAGGTTGAAGGAGAAGTGGCAGGCCATCATCGCCACCGCGGGGGCGGCGAGCCCGAGAATGACGGGCCGGAGCGGCCCGACGGTGAGCGACCCGCGACGAGGGCGCTCGACAGTGGCCATGGCGCCACAAGCTACCGGGGCCGGACGCCGGGGGTCAACGAGCGCGCGATTTCGCCTGGCGGCGCGCCTTGCTCTGGTAGAGGACCTGATCCGCCGACGAGAGGAGGGCTTCGAGCGTCATGCCGTCCCTGGGGTACACCGCCACGCCGACGCTCACCGTGATCGCAGGCTTCTCGCCGTCCCGCGCCACTCGCTCCCCCACGCGGCGGGCCACGAGCCACGCGGCGTCTTCCCCTGTCTCCGGGAGGACGACAGCGAACTCGTCGCCCCCGAACCGCGCCGCCGTGTCCACCCCCCGGCACGAGCCGTGCAGGACTTCCGCCACGCGGCACAGGGCCCGGCTGCCCACCAGATGGCCGTGTCGGTCGTTGACCTTCTTCAACCCGTCCAGGTCGAGCAGCACGACCGCGAACGGCCGGTCGGTGCGACTCGACCGCCGAACCTCGGCCTCGAGCGCGTCGGTGAGCTTGCGGTAGTTCGCGAGGCCCGTCAGCGGGTCGCTCACCGCCAGGAGCCGCAGCCGCTCCTCCCCCTCCCGCCGCTCCCTCACCACGGCGGCGAGCACCAGCGTCACCACCGCCGTGACGCCCATGAACGCCTGCAGCAGCAGCAGCGATTCGTTCGCGGTACTGCGCACGAAGGGTCCGAACCCCGCGAGCGTCCCCCAGATCGCGATGCCCGACTGCAGCAGCACCGCCGTCGCAGCTTCCCGCTGCCCGAAGGCGAACGCCGCCCAGACGAACAACGGGACGCAGAGGAACTCGAGCGGGTAGTTCTTGACGGGCAGGATGCCACCGAACACCACGAGCCCCACGACCGCGAGGCCCGCGACGAGGCCCAGGGCCTCGAACACCTTGGGCGGCTCCCAACGGACGCGGCGGCTCAGCGTCCAGAGGATCGCCACCGGCGCGACGACCATGTCACCAACGGCGTCGCCGAGCCACCAGGTCACCCAGACGGACCCGTAGTCGGCCCAGCGGGCCATGCCGGCGAACGCGATGGTCGTCACGCCGATCGTGGCGCAGACGGCGGTGCTGAGCACCGCCGCGAGCAGGATGAACCGGAACACGTTGCGGGCCCGCTCGAACGCCCAGCGGCCGCGGGCGAACCGATTGACGAGGTAGGCACCCACCAGGCCCTCGACCGTGTTGCCGACCGCGATCCCGAGCGAGGTCGCGACCGACCCGGCCGTGGTGAGGTTCACGAAGAAGGCGCCCACGAGGATCGCAGGCCAGACGTCGTACCCCGCGAGCAGCAGGGTCGCGAGCGCGATCCCGGTCGGGGCCCATACCGGGGTCGCGCTCGGATTGGAGAAGGCCAGCTGCAGCCCGAGCTTCCCCGCCACGAAATACGCGGCGGCGATGGCGACAAGCAGCCCTAGGCGTCTATACATAGCCCGATCCTTGCGGGCGGGGCGCGCGCCCGGATTCCTCTTTTGTACTGGGCCCGGCGTGGTTCGTTCGCTGTGACGCACGACCGTGGCGGCACGGCCAGACGTCCGAATAGGGGGATTCCCTTAGCTGGCCTGCCGCCCGACCTCGCGGAGGAAGCGCTGAAATACGGGGTTTCCCGGATACCGCTCGGTGAGCCGGCCCACGTAGGTCCGCGCCTCCCGCTCCAGCGTGGCGCGGCCCCCGGGGTCGCGCGCGGCCTCGCGCGTCAACGCGGCCGCCAGCACCCAGGTCGCCTCGACGCGCGCGAGATCGCCGTCCTGCGCCACCCGGCGCAGGTACGCGACGCCGCGCTCCGCGCTGCCGCTTCCCAGCCCGATGATTTTGGCGACGAGCCGCGCGAGCAGCGAGGCGCGCGCGAGCCCGTACTGATAGACGCCGAGGCCGAGATAGCAATCCACGCAACTCGAGTCGGCGCGCAGCACCCGCGCGTAGGCGTCGCGCATCGCCTTGCCGTCCTTCGCGGCGCCCCAGGAGTGGCCGTGCAGGTCGCGCTGGCGCGCCCGGTAGCCGAGCGCCGTGGCGAGCCAGAAGTCGCGCGCCGGGCCGGGGGAATCGGCGCCGGCGCGGCGAATCGCGAGCTCCAGGAGCGAATCGATGCGCGCCGTCTCGTAGTCGTCGTTCTCGAGGGCCTCCGCCCACCAGATGTAGGCGCTCGCCTCGAAGATCACGGGCGCGGGGTCGGCGGTGTCGCGCCCGGCGAGGTCGGCGAAGTACGCGGCCGCAATGGGAAACCCGCCGGCATACAGCGTGTCGAGCCCCGCGCGGAGGTCGGGCCGCTCGACACGCGGGTGCTGCAACAGCGCGAGCACCGCGACCAGGACCTGCACGTCAGCGCGGAACGGCGGCGAGCGCGTCCATCACGCGGCGTGCGACGGCGGCGAGCGCCTGCGCCGCGGGTGATTGCGGCTCCGCCACGACAATCGGCTGGCCCGCGTCGGCCAGATCGGGAAGGTTCGCCTGCAGCGGTACCTGACCCAGCAGCGGCACGCCCAGCTCGTCCGCGAGCCGCGCGCCGCCGCCCGCGAGGAAGATCTCGGTGCGCTCGCCGCAGTGCGGGCAGACGAAGTAGCTCATGTTCTCGATCACGCCGAGCACCGGGACGCCGACCCGCTCGAACATCTTCGCGCCGCGCAGGCTGTCCCCGACCGCGACCTCCTGCGGGGTCGTCACGATGAGCGCGCCGCGGATGTGCACCGTCTGCGCGAGCGACAGCTGCGCGTCGCCCGTGCCGGGCGGGAGGTCCACGAGGAAGTAGTCGAGCGTGCCCCAGTCCACGTCGCGCACGAACTGCCCGATCACCTTCATGATGATGGGACCGCGCCAGATCGCCGGCGCGTCGCGTTCCACGATCAGGCCCAGCGATATGAGCTTCACACCGTGCGCCTGGAGCGGCCGGATCTTGCCGCCCTCCACCGGCGGCTTCTCGTCCACGCCCAGCATGCGCGGGATGTTGGGTCCGTAGATGTCCGCGTCCATGAGGCCCACGCGCTGGCCCGCTTGCGCCAGCGCGACCGCTAGGTTCGCCGACACGGTGGACTTCCCCACCCCGCCCTTGCCCGACGAGATCGCGATCACCCTGCCCAGATGCGGGAGCTCGACCGGGGTGGGGGGCGGAGGCACGGCTCCCGGAGCCGGCCGGGGAGCGGTCCCGGGTGCGGCGCCCGCGTCAGCGACGTTGACACGCACCGCGGTCACGCCGGCAACGGCCTGCACCAACTTGCGCGCCTCCCGCGCGAGCGCGCCCGGGTCGTCGTGGCCCAGCAGGAACGTGAACGACACCGCGCCGCCCTCGTCCGCCGCAAGGTCTTTCACCATGCCGGCGGAGAGGACGTCCTTCCCGAGGCGGGGGTTCTTGAGTTGCGACAGGGCGCGTTCGACGCGCGCCTGGAGATCGGAAGCGGGCACAAGGGAAAGGTAGACGGGGGTCAGGGAGGCGTGCAATGTTACGAGCCATGGAGGCGGACCTCGAGCTGGTGATCGTGTTCGAGACCTGGAACGGTGTGCTCGTCGCGGTGGCGCGGACGCTGCTCGAGTCGGCGGGGATCCCCTTCGTGGCGCAGGGCGAGACCGTCCAGGACTACATCGGCGCGGGGCGGTTTCCGGGCGGCTACAACCTGGCCACGGGGCCGGTCCGCTTCCTGGTCGAGCGGCGCGACGCGGCGGACGCGGCCGCCGTGCTGCGCGACGTCACGCCCGCCTAGGGATCTCAGCTTCGCTACACCGTGAGCCAGCCTCGGCCCATGCCGTCCAAAGACGCTGGGTATGTTTCTGTTGGTCCCCGAGTCTAAATCGCCGATCTCGGCGGTGGGCGGCAAATGCGAGAGCTGCAAGGTCCAGACGTACGCCAGGTGAGTCCAACGCCCGCACCAGAGCCGCGCGTCGCGGGTGGGGTCGTCGTGTACCGCTTGTACGACGTCGGGTACGAGATCGATCTCGAGCGCGCCATGTCCCTGCTCGCGGCCGGCCCGGGCGAGCCCGCCGCCCTCCGCTTGGCCCTGCCCCATCCCGATCACCCGGCCGAGCCGGTCGCCGCCGACCGCCCTCTGGAGCGACGCTCGGCGCGGGCGGAAGTGCAAGCCCTGCAGATCAAGAATCCGCCGATCACCTGCGCCCTGGGTGGCGACACGCTCACGCTGGGCGGGCGCCCCCATCGCGTCCAGGTCTCGGCACGGGTCTTCGACTTCGGGGTCGTCTCCCTGCGCCTGCACCTCGAGGCCCCGGGCACGCCGTCCTGGGGCGAGTTCTCGCGCTTCGGGAACGCCGTCGACGAGTGCGACGCCGAGGCGGCAGCGCTGTTCGAGCGTCACGTTCGCGGGTTCACGGGCCAGCTCCGAGGAGCCATCCAGCGCCCGCAGCTCGCGTCGCTCACGGAGGACTACATCGTCTTCCGGATTACGCGACTGCTGGGCCCCGCGGGAGAGCCGCTCCCCACCGCGGTGCTGCGCGACCTCGACGTGGTCCCCCTGCTCTTGAACGAGCAGCGCGCGCTCTCCGACGAGGCGCGGCGCGAGTTGCTCCCATACCGGTTCACCTACTATCCCGACGACCTGGCGATGCTCACCTGGAACAGCGCGCTCGTCGTGGATCCGACGGAGGGGGACAGCGACGTCCAGCTGATCCTGGAGTTCGCGAACGCCCAGCTGCTCGAGCTGCGCTATTACGACGCCGTGCTCGACGCCGAGCTGCCTCGGATGTACGACCGCATCGCCGAGAGCCGCGCCGGCCGCGCGCTGTTCCGGCGGCGCTACGCGGCCCTGCTCGCGGCGCTGCAGACGCTCGTGGCCGATTCGACGGAGATCGTGGAGCGCGCCGAGAACGCGCTCAAGGTCACGGACGACGTGTTCCTGGCGCGCGTCTACGCGGCCGCGCTCGAGCTGTTCCGGGGGCGCGCCTGGCGCGGCAGCATCGACCACAAGCTGGCCATCATCCGGCAGACCTACGCCATGCTCAACGCCGAAGCCATGGCCGTGCGGAACGAGGTGCTCGAGGCCGCCATCGTCGTGCTCATCGTCGTGGAGATCGTGCTCGCGCTGGCGCTGGGCCGACGCTGAGACTCCCGGTCACCCCCCGCCGGGGCGTCGGTCCCGCATCTCCGCGAGGTTCTTGTCGTAGACCTTCTGCTGGTCCGGGCTCAGCACCGCGCGAATGTCTTCCGTCATGTGACGGAAGTGCTCGCGCATCTTCTCGCGCGTCGCGGAATCGGGCGGCGAGCCCGGCGTAAACGCCGGCATCTGGCTACGGTAGTGCTCCCGGATCGAGTCCACCTGCGCCTGCTGCGCCGGGGTCAGCGAGATCCCCCGTAGCAGCCCCTCCATGCGCCGTCCGCCGCCAGGCCCGGCCCCTCGGGGTGGAGTCTGGGCGAGGGCGGCGGAGGCCGCGAGCGCCAGCATGGTCGCGGTCGCCAAAGCAACGCGTACTCTCATGGGTCCTCCCGTTGCGATTCGAATTGTGGGTCCTGACAGCGTACGGGCAGGGGACCGGTTTCGCTGACCGGTGCTACATCGCCCCGTCGCGCAGCAGCTGTACGTAGATCCGTACCGCGTCCACGTACGCCCCGACCCCCACGCGCTCGTCGGTCCCGTGGATGCGCTTCAAGTCGTCCTGGCCGATCCTGATCCCGGCGAAGCGGTACACGTTGGGCGTGAGCGAGGCGTAGTGCCGGGAGTCGGTGGCCCCGACCACGAGCCAGGGGGTCACCACCGTGCCCGGAACTACTTGCCGGATGATGCGCGCGAGCAATTGAAAGCTCTCCGACTCGGGGCTCGCGACGGGCGACGGGTCGCTCACGGTGGTCGGGAGCGCGCGGACAGTGATCCGCGAGTCGTGCACCACGTCGCGCACGTGCTCCACCACGCCGCCCACGCTGTCGCCCGGCAGGATCCGGAAGTTCACCAGCGCGCGGGCGGTGGACGGCAACACGTTTTCCTTCACTCCCGCCTGCACGACCGTCGGCGCGGTGGTGGTGCGCAGCAGCGCCCTGCCCTGCGGACTCGCGCCGAGCTGATTGGCGAGCACGCCGCCGAGCAGCCAGCGGTTCGCCATCACGAGGCGCGCGCCGAACGGCAGCTCCGGGCCCAGGTAGTCGAACATGGCCGCCGTCGGTCCGCGGATCGCGATCGGCATCTGCTGGCTCTCGAGCCGGGTGAGCGCCGCCGCGAGGAGGCCGATCGCCGTCTGCGGCGGGGGCATCGAGGAATGCCCGCCCTCGGCCTGCGCCGTGAGCTCGACGGTCACGTAGCCCTTCTCGGCGATGCCCAGGAGCGCCACGGCGATGCCCACGCCCGGCACCAAGCCGTCGACCAGCGCCCCGCCCTCGTCGAGCACGAATGCGGGGTGCACCCCGCGCGACTGGAGCAACGCCGCGATGCGCGCCGCGCCGCGGCGGCCACCTACTTCCTCGTCGTAGCCGAAGGCGAGGTACACGGTGCGCCGCGGGTGGGCTCCCGCGGCGATGAGATGCTCCACGGCCTCGAGGAGGGCCAGCAGACTGCCTTTGTCGTCCAGCGCGCCGCGGCCCCACACGAAGCCGGCGGCGATCCGTCCGGCGAACGGCGGCTCGGTCCACCGCCCTTCGGTGCCGGGCTCGACCGGCACCACGTCCTGATGCGCCAGCAGCAGGATGGGGGCGAGGCTCGAGTCGGAGCCGGCCCAGCGGTACAGCAGCCCGTAGCCGTTCACATTCTCGAGCGCGAGCGCGGCGTGGAGCCTGGGGAACGAGTCGCGCAGGTAGCGGTGCAAGCCGTCGAACTCACGGGCGTCGAACTGGCTCGAGTCCTGGTAGGAGATCGTGCGGAACCGGACCGCGCCTGCGAGCCGCCCGGCGAGCGCGAGCGAATCAAGCGGCTCCGTGGCGACGGGCGCCACCTGCGGCTGGCGCGACGCGAATTGTAGCGTCCGGATGATCGCGACGGTCGCGACGAGCACGAGGGCACCGAGCAGTGCGACGAGAGCCTTTTTCACAATGCACCATCGGTTTGGGGGGGAACGGGACGAAGAAGCTCGCGCGGGTGTCCTGGTCAGGCAAGGGAGCCGCGCAACTGTTGCGTCGCCGCATCAGTCGGCGCTCTTGGTGCCGCAAAAGCGACCCCTCGCTGTCGCAAAAATGCCCTAGTGACGCGGGTCGCAGGGCCATATCATAGTCGGCTGGTTCTCTATTGAGGCCCGATCCATGGCGCCCTTCCGTTCGACCCTCGCCCCGTCGCTGCTGTTCCTCACGCTCGGGCGCGCGGTCGCGCAGCAACCCCGTGACAGTTCGCGCAGCCCCACAGACACGAGCCGCGCCGTACCGCTCACCTCGCAGACGCTCATCACGGGCGACCAGCTCGGCCGGCTGCCGATCGACGATCCCCGACAGGCGCTGATGCTCGCCCCCGGCGTCGTGCTGCGCGGCGGCGACATCGGGATCGGCATCGCACCTCAGCTCTCGATCCGCGGCTCGCCGCTGGGCGAGGCCAGCGTGTACGTGGACGGCGCACCGGTGCGATTCCAGCTGTTCGGGGCGCACGCACTGTCCCTCGGCACACTCGGGATCGACGCCGTCGCAGTCACGACCGGCGTGCCCGACGCGACCGTCGCGGACGCGCGAGGAGGAGGCGTGATCTCCTACGTCACGGGGTCAGGCAGCGCGACACTCACGGGGCACTGGCGCACCGAGACCGATGAGCCGTTCGGGGACGGCAGCACCGTGGGCTACAACCGGTTCGAGGGCGAGGTGGGCGGGCCGCTGCCCGGAGTGCCGCAACTCACCTGGTTCCTGTCGGGCACGCTCCAGGGCCAGCGGTCGCAGTACTTCGGGCGGGGCGCGGCCGACCAGCCGGCGTTCGTGCTAGGCCCGCTCGATACCCTGGTCCAATGGACCGACGGGAGCGGATCGACCCAGGTGGTGCCGCTCCCACAGTACGTGCAGTGGAGCGGGTCGTGCAGCGGGGGCGGGGGCAACTACGGCTTCGAGTGTCAGGGGCTGCGGCGGCCGATGGACTGGTCCACCGCGGGGCGGGGCCAAGCGAAGCTCTCTTACAGCTACGGCGCGGGGTCGAGCCTCTCGGTCACGGGGACCCTGTTCGACGTCCAGCAGCGCGCGTTCCCCGGCACGGACATCGCGGACGCCGCGCTGTACCGGGGCGGCAGCGGGACGTCCCGGCTCGGCGTGGTGAACTGGAGTCATGCGCTCGGGACGGTTCACGGCGGCCCACTGCGCCTCAGCATGAACCTCTCGCTCGCGAGCGACCAGCTGATCGACGCCCCGCTCACCTCGGCGTCCGAGCTCGCGACGCGCGACCCCGGCCTCGGTGTGGAGTGGTCGACGCTCAAGTTCACTGGAGCGGACGGCGTGGCGTTCCCGGTCACCGACGATATCATCCGAGCGGTCCGCACCAATTCCAGCATGCCGGTGCCGTTTCCCAACCGGACCGACCTGAACCTCGTCCAAGCGGGCCGCCTCAATCCGTACGGCGTGCTGAGCGGCTGGCCCACGAGCGGCCTGCGCACCACGATGACGCGGGCGTGGGAGCACCGGCTCGACGGCTGGACGCAGCTCGAGTGGCGACCGGGCACGCATCATCGCGTGACGCTGGGCGGCGACGCCGACCGCACGGATGTGTCGCTCTACGAGGCCGAGATGACCAGCCTGATCGGCTTCAATGCGTTCCGGGTCAAGCCCCGGCGGTATGGGATGTTCGCGAGCGACCGCGTGGAGCTTGGATCGCTCGTGCTCGACGTAGGAGGGCGCTGGGATCACTACAACGCCAATGCGCTGTTCCCACGCACGCCCGGCTTCATCTTCAATAATCCGCGGGCCACGCTGTACCCGAACGCCGCCACCGACCCCGCGCAATACGCCGCGTTCCTCGCGGACACCGGCATCTGGACGCCGTCTCGTGGCCATCACGCCCTGTCGCCCCGGCTTCGCGCTGCGTACGCGCTATCCCCGAGCACGAGCCTACGAGCCGGCTATGGCCAACAGGCTCAGCTTCCGTCGTTCGCTGATGTATTCGCGAACACGAACGGTGACCTCACGTTCTTGTCTACCAACTCCGCGTTCGGGCGGGACGTGGATTACGCAAAGACCGAGCTGATGGAGCTTGGAGCGCGTCACGCCTTCGGCCCGCGCGTCTCCCTCGACGTCTCATTGTATCACAAGAATCACATCGCCCCCTTCGGGTTCCGCATCCTGCCATTCCAGAATCCCCGCCAAGCATCGGAGACGCTCTCCATCAACGTGCTCACGAAGGTGGACGGCGGGCACGGCACGGGCGTTGATGCGCGGCTCGATTGGCAGGCGGGGGACGTGCTAACCACGTCTGTCGCCTACTCGTTCCTGAACGCCAAGTTCGGCTTCGATAGTGGCACCTTCCTGGGGTCGTGTGTGGGCTGTCAGCCCGACGTGAACGCTCACGCCCTCTATGCCCTCGCGAACGTGGCCGTACCAGATGGGTGGAGGGCAGGCACGACGCTAGGGGCGCTCGCGCGAGGTCTCGACGCGCTTGTCACCTTCCGACTTGCAACCGGGCTTCCCTACACACGGCTTGTCAACAACGGCGACGGCACAATCGCGCCGCAGGCAGGGCCAGGACTTGGAGGCCTAGCCGCCGAGCAGATCAACGCGTCTCAGCTGCCGACCACAAAGACCCTTGACCTGCGGCTCACGAAGCGCTTCCAGGCCGGCGGGCGCGAGTTGCGCGCATACGCCGACGTCCGCAACCTCTTCAACTTCACCAACGTGCTCGCGTTGTACGCCGAGACGGGCGCGGTCACGAACGACGTCTTCAAGCAGAGAATCCTGAGCCCCGAGATGACGAACCTGCAGGCCGAGGCCAACGCCGCCGGCGCGCTCAACGGGGATGGCTCGATCGATTTGAGCGGCAACTGCAACACGTGGGGGAGCCCTCCCAACTGCGTAGCCCTGCGCCGGGTCGAAGCGCGGTTCGGGAACGGCGACCTGTTGTACACGCCCGCCGAGCAGACCCGCGCGCTCGATACGTACTACAACTCGTTCTTCGGGCCCTGGCGGTTCTACGGACCGAGCCGCACGGTGCGGGTGGGTGTCGAGCTGGGATTCTGACCTAAGTACTCCCGGGCCGCCGCCAGCACCTTCTCCTGGGCTTCCGCGATCGAGCCCTCGAGCGACGCCCCCGCCGCCTTGCTGTGCCCACCGCCGCCGAAACGGTGCGCCAACTCGGCCACGTCCACGGCGCCGAGCGAGCGGAAGCTCACCTTCACGCGGCCGTTCGCGATCTGCCGGAACAACAGGGCCAGGCGCACCCCCGCGATCGAGCGGGGATACTCGACGATGCCGTCCAGGTCGTCGGCGGTGGCGCCGTGGCGCTGCAGCGCGTCCGGCGGCACGGTGACCCAGGCGAGCCCGATCTCCGGCTCCACCACCAGCGTCTCGAGCACCTCGGCCATCAGCCGGATGCGCCCCTCGGGCGCGCTGGCGTACACCGACTCGTAGATCGATTCCGGGTCCACCCCGCGCTCGAGCAGCGCCCCGGCGACGCGCAGCGCCCGCGGGCTCGTGTTGGCGAACCGGAACGCGCCGGTGTCGGTGAGCAGCCCCACGTACAGCGCCCGCGCCGCCTCCGGCGGGAGCGGCCACTCGAGCGCGCTCGCGAGATCGAACACCAGCTCGGCCGTCGCCGCCGCCTCCGGCGCTACGAGCCGCGGCCCCGCCGGCAGCGAGCCGCGGCTCACGTGATGGTCGATGCAGGCCACGGCGTGAGAGTCCTTGATGGTGCGCGCCAGGTCGCCCAGCCGGGACAGGTCGGAGATGTCGAGCACGAGCACCACGTCCGCCGCCGCGATCTCCCGCACCGCGCGCTCGGAACGGTCGGCGCCGTTCGGCAGCAGAAAGTGAAACCGCTCGGGGATCGGTGTGGGGTTCGCGATCACCGCCTCGAGGCCCCGTCGAGTCAAGAGGTGCCACAGCGCCACCTCGCTCCCCACGCCGTCGCCGTCCGCATTCACGTGCGTGGTGAGGGCGACGCGGCGGCTGGGGACGAGCACCGCGGCGACTTCCCGTGCCGCCCGCACGCGTTCCGGGGGAATCGAGACGCCGTTGGTCGTCATGCCATCAAGATAAAGCGAAACGTCCGCGTGAACGCGTTGGGTTCTACGGCATGCGCGTTCCGATGAACGCGAACTTCTCGGTGCCCACGGCGCCGCTCACATACAGCGAGTCAGTCGTCACCCGATAGTTGCCGACGAACGTGGCCGGCAAAGGGCTGGTCAGATTGACCGTGATTCCATCCGGACTGGAGGTCACATACGTGCCGCTGTACGTGGTGGTCGTGCCTTGAATCGTGACGTCGGCGGTGAAGTCGCTGGCCGTGATAGTGACGGTGCCGCTCGCCCCGGCGACATTCGGCTTCATGCCCTGGCAAAACGACCTGAGGTCGTACGTGCCGGGGAGCGTGGCGGATCCGATCACGCCGCCGGTGTACGTGTCGCAGGGGATCGGCCCGGTCCCCTTGTCGCTGCCGCCGCACGCAGCCGTCACGATGACCAGGGCGACGAAACGCACTCTCGAACGTTCGTACCGCATCAGGGCACCCTCCTGACCGAAACGCCGTCCCTTCACGCCCGCCCTCCACGCCTCCCCTCGACGCCTCTCCTCGACGCCTCTCCTCGACGTCTTCCCTCGACGTCTTTATGCCTTTCGCGCCAGCTTCGAGTTCCGGACCCCGTATCCGAAGTACACGAACATCCCGATCACGAACCAGATGATCAGCCGCTCCCACGTGGTGCGCGACAGGTGGATCATCAGGTAGAGCGCGGAGATCGCACCCAGCGGCGCCACGATCCAGTACGCCGGCGTCTTGAAGGCCCGCGGCAGGTTCGGCTCGCGCACCCGCAGCACGACGACCCCGATCGAGACGATCACGAACGCGAGCAGCGTGCCGATCGACACGAGGCTCGCCGCGTCCCGGATCGGCAGGATCGCCGCGAAGAACGCCACGGCGATGCCGGTGACGATCGAGGTGATGTAGGGGGTCTGGAACTTCGGATGGATCCTGTTGATCACCTGGGGCAGGAGCCCGTCACGCGACATCGACCAGAAGACCCGTGACTGCCCCAGCAGCATCACCAGGATCACGGAGGAGAGCCCGGCGATCGCTCCCAGCTTGATCAGCGTGGACATCCAGCCCAATCCGGCTCGGTCCGCGGCCACGGCGATGGGATCGGGGACGTTGAGATCCTTGTAGGGCGTCACGCCGGTCGCGATCCCCGACACCAGGATGTAGAGCAGCGTGCAGATCAGCAGCGACCCGATGATGCCGATCGGCATGTCTTTCTGCGGGTTCTTCGCCTCCTGCGCCGCGGTCGACACCGCGTCGAACCCGATGTAGGCAAAGAACACGATACCGGCGCCCGCCACGACGCCGTCCCAGCCGAAATGACCCTGCCCTTCGGCGGGCGGAATGAACGGGTGCCAGTTGACGGGGTTCACGGCATGCGCGGCGAACACGATGAACAGCACCACGACGGCGAGCTTGATGAAGACGATGACGTTGTTGGTGGTGGCCGATTCCTTGATGCCGATGACGAGCAGCGTGGTGACGAGGGCGATGATGACCACCGCGGGCAGGTTGAACACCGCCGTCATGCTCGTGCCGTCGGCGCACTGCACCACCGTGCCGCGCGCCCCCGACAGCGCGCACGGCACGTCGAGCCCGATGTCATGCAGGAACGACACCACGTACCCCGACCAGCCGATGGCGACCGTGACGGCGCCCAGAGCGTACTCGAGCACCAGGTCCCAGCCGATGATCCAGGCGAAGATCTCGCCCAGCGTGGCGTAGCCGTAGGTGTAGGCGCTCCCCGCCATGGGGACGAGCGAGGCGAACTCGGAGTAGCACAGCGCGGCGAAGATCGACGCGATCCCGGCGAGGATGAACGAGAGCACCACCGCGGGCCCCGCATTGACGGCGGCCACCGTGCCGGTGAGCACGAAGATACCGGTGCCGATGATGGCGCCGATGCCGAGCAGCGTCAGGTTGAGCGCGCCGAGCGCGCGCTTCAGGCTGTGGTCGGTCAGCGCTTCGTTCTGCAGGTCGGTGACGCTCTTCCGCCGGAGCAGATCCATGCGCACCTCTAAGGAAGGG
>Ga0209266_1000029_pt1 | contig 128789 bp, 123 predicted proteins | sample GraSoiAngelo_132_FD_185889 | JGI IMG/M metagenome (GOLD analysis project Ga0209266, IMG submission 185889) | Grasslands soil microbial communities from the Angelo Coastal Reserve, California, USA - 14_0929_02_40cm (SPAdes) (version 2) | ecosystem: Environmental > Terrestrial > Soil >...
ATGATCGCGGTAGAGCGGCGTGCCGAACGTCGTGCGGAGGCCCTTGGTGAGGACGAGGTCCTTCACGGAGAACGGCACGCCGTGGAGCGGCCCGAGCCTCGCCCCGCGCGTCATCAGAGCGCTCTCGGCCTCACGCGCGGCGCGGCGCGCCCCCTCGGCGTCCACGGTCACGTAGGCGTTCAGGTCCTTGAGGTCCTGGATCCGCGTCAGCACGGCCTCGACGACCTCGACGGGGGAGACCTTCTTCTTTCTGATGGCGGCCGCGAGGTCGGCCGCGCTCATCCAGCAGAGCGTGTCGCGGTTCATGGATCGAGCCCGGAGAAGAAGCGCTATGCGAGCGAGAAGCGCCGCCGCTTGATGAGGAGCAGTCCGTCCGCGCTCTTGCCGATGATCTCGTGCGTGACGCCGGGAGGGAGCTTGCCCTTGACCGCCTTCGCCGCCTCGCCCCGCACCAGCACGCCCTTGACGAACAGCTCGGCCGCCGGTTTCGCGATCCGACCCAGCGCGGACTTCCGTACGCGGGCTCGTACGGCCGCGCGCGCGCGCCGCTGGGACTTGGCGGTCTTCGCGCGCTTCTTCATGGCGGTATGCTACACCGCCCGGTTGCCGAGCGCGATGGGTTCCTTCACGACGTCGGGTCGAAGCCGCAATCGAACGTCCGCCGCACCAGCGCGAAGTCCGCGGCCTGGGGCACGAGCTGGTGGGTCTTGCGAGCGAACGGGTGGGCGACGCGCGTCTCGGCTCGCCCGTGCGCGCCGAGGTCGACGCGCCCTCGCCTGAAGAGGTACTCCACGAAGCGCCGGGCGTCTTGCTCAGGCGGCGGCGCCGTCCGCGAGCCGAGACCCTCGGCCGCGGAGGCCACCTCGAACCGTCGCACCTCGCCCGGAGCCTCCACGACGAGCGCGCGGCCCTCGAGGCCGAACTGGTCGGCGCTGAGCGAGAGCCGGCGCGTGTGGGTCTCGGTGGACCCGCCAGCCAGCGTCGCCCCGCGCGGTTGTCGCGCCCGCGTCGCCGTCCCGGGCCCCGGGACGACGCTCGCCGCCTGAAGCGACAGGATCCCACGCCGCACCAGGGCGCTCTTCAGCGCGTCTCGATATTGGCCTCGGAAGAGGACCGCCTCGGACTCGATGAGGTGCGCGGCGACCTGGCTCAGGTAGTCCGCCACGATGGGCGCGGCAGGGATCGCGTCGACCAGCAGCCGGCCGGCGTCCAGGCTCACCTGGCCAAGATCCGCCTCGGTCGGTGAGGACCCGCGGCTCGCGAGCATTCCCGCCAGAGCCTCGAACCAGCCTCCCGTGAAGACGCGCGAGAACGAGTGCGGCTCGGCCGTCAGCGATGAGGCGGGGCCCGACGGCGGCAGCGTCTCCGGCGCCCGATAGAAGAACGGGTTCACCGCGTTACGCAGGCAGTCCGGCTCCGCCGAGCCCGGGAGGATCTGCCGGAGGGCCCAGCCGAGCTGCTCGGCGAGGCGGGAGAGCCGCGACGACCGGCCGATGCGGGCTCCCGTCTCGCTCAGCACGGCACGCCGGAGGGACGGGAGCTGAAGACCCGCGAGCAAGGCGCTGAGATCCCCGAACGACTCGTGAAACGCGGCGACCTCGACGCTCATCGCGTCCCAGAGCTCCGGCCGCAGCGCGTCGAGCACCGCGTGCCCCAGCTCGTGACACAGGACGTCGGGGCTCTCACCCGAGTACACCGTGATCCGCCCGACCGTGTCGTGGAAGAACGAGAGCCCGTGCCGGTCGTAATACGCGTTGAGGTCGACGCCGGCGTCGAGCGTGACCCTGAGCGTCCGGCCGGGCTGCCACGACGTGCCCCGCGGCAACAGACCACCCCAGAAATCGGCGCCGCGGCGGAGAGCCTCGGCGGCCGCCCAGTACCGGAACTCCCGTGTTCCCGGCCGGTAGACCTTCGCCGGGACCGCAGCGGCGGTGATCGTCAGTGCGAGCGGTACCCTCGCGAGTCGCGGCACCGGACGCTTGATCGGCTTGCCGCCGGACTGCGGGTCGTCTTCCCACGCGAGAATCGCGGCGCCTGCTGCCTTCCGGGTCGCCGTGCTCGTGCTCGGCTTTTTCGCGCGTCTCATGGGACGGGGGGTGGGGCGGTCCGGATTCCCTTCAGGCGCGCGGCCGGAGGAGCTTCACCCTGAGCGCCTCCGCCTGCCGGTGGAACGGTAGGCCGCCGCGGTCGGTCATCGGCGTCTTCTCCGCGAGGCCCGTGTGAAGCTCGACGAGCACCGGCCCCTCCTCCGTCAGCAGCGCGGGCAGGCGTCGCTTGAACTCGGTGGCCTCACGGATCGCGTAGGCGTTCTTGTAGCCTGCGCCCTTCGCCATCAGCACGAAGTCCACGGTCAAGCCGCCGGGAATGTCCTGTGCGCCCGACGTGTGGTAGACGCCGTTCTTGAAGACGAGGTGGGTGAGGTTCCGGGGCTGGGCGCCGGCGATCGTCGCCAGCGAGCCGAGCTGCATGAGGAGCGAGCCGTCCCCGTCGAAGACGATCACGCGGCGGTCGGGGCGCGCGAGCGCCAGCCCGAGCCCGAGCGACGAGGCGCCGCCCATGAAGCCCACGCACGTGACCGAGGGGTCGTCCGGCGCGAGCGTGCGCCAGGCGGGCGCCGTGGTCATCGTCGGGACGCAGATCGCGTCGCCGCGCGCGGCGGCGATCGCGCGGAGAACGTCCTCGGGGGCGAGCATCAGATCGTCTCCAGACCCACGAGGACCGCCGCGGGTCCGCGCCGCTCGCGGGCGAGGCGGAAGTACTCGGGGATCAGGGGCACGTCGTCGGGGCCCTCGAGCCGCGCGTGGGGCACGCCGAAGGTGTCGAGGAGAGGCTCGCAGTAGCGGACCATCGAATGGCGCGACTCGCGCGGGTCCGTGTCCTTCTCGCGCGAGAGGAGCCCGATCATGTAGAACGCGGGCACGCGCCCATCGATCGCGACGCCCCGGAGCGTGTTCACCGACGCGTAGAGCCCGGCGTGCTGAATCATGAGCACGGACGGCTCGCCGCCCATCCAGAGGCCGGCGGCAATTGTGGTCGCCTCGTCCTCGGTCGCGCAGGTGAGGACACGGATCGCCTGCTCCTTGTCGAGCGCGGCGAGGACCGTCCTCTGGTGCGTGTCGGGCACGCTCAGGATCCAGCCGAGGTGCGCGTGACGCGGCGGCTCGGCGACCTCGGCGGCGAGCCACGCCCGCGCCTCCCGGAACGTGTCCTTGAGCGTGTCGATGATGAGCGACGCGGGAATCGACTCCGGCATCGTGCCTCCCGTGAGATGATCGCCTTATCGTACCAAACCGACGACAGAAAGGATGCCTCATGCTGAAAGCCGTTGCCGTATCGATCGCCGCCGTTCTCGTCCTGGCCGAGGCCGCGGGAGCGGCGGGGCCCGAGCTCAAGACGGACGAGCAGAAGACCCTCTACGCCCTCGGGCTCGTGATCGCCCGGAACCTCACCGGCTTCTACTTGACCAAGGCGGATCTCGAAGTCGTCGAGGCCGGCATCACCGACGGCATCCTCAAGACCAAACCGAAGGCCGACCTCGAGACCTGGGGCCCGAAGATCCAGGAGCTCGCGACGGCGCGCGCCTCGACGGCGGCCGTCGCCGAGAAGAAGGCGTCGCAGGCCTTTCTCGACAAGATCGCTGCCGAGCAGGGCGCGGTCAAGACGGCCTCGGGGCTGATCATGAGTACGCTGAAACCGGGCGACGGCGCCTCGCCCGCGGCGAGTGACAAGGTGAAGGTCCACTACGAGGGGAAGCTCATCGACGGCACGGTGTTCGACAGCTCGGTCAAGCGCGGCGAGCCGCTGACGATCGGTCTGGGCAGCATCATCAAGTGCTGGAGCGAGGGCTTGCCCATGATGAAGGTCGGCGGCAAGAGCCGGCTCGTGTGCCCCTCCGATCTGGCGTACGGTGATCAAGGCCGGCCCCCCACGATCAAGCCCGGCGCGACGCTCGTCTTCGAGATCGAGCTCCTGGAAATCGTGAAGTAACGACGGAGCCGTGGCGGGCATCGTCGACGTCCAGCGCTACCCGGAGGCGTGTCAGACCTTTCGCTGGAGCGCGCTCTGGGACCTCTTCGACGGCGATCCCGAGCGATTGAACCTCGCCCACGAGTGCGTGGACCGTTGGGTCGGGCGGGGAACAGCGCTCCGCCTGAAGCACGCGGACGGCCGAACCGAGGAGCGAAGCTTCGACGAGCTAGCCGACTGGTCCTCGCGCTTCGCCAACTTCCTCGAGGCCGACGGCGTCCTCGGGGGCGACCGCGTGGCCGTGATGCTCGATCCGTCGCTCGCCTTCTACGGCGCCGTGTTCGGGACCGTGAAGCGCGGCGCGGTCGCGGTCCCGCTCTTCCCGCTCCTCGGCCCCGACGGCGTGCGGCTCCGCGTGGACGACTGCCAGCCGCGCCGCCTGCTCGTCGCGCGCGACGCCGAGCGGTGGCGGGAGCTCTTCCCGCACGTCGGCGTGGTCGCCGTCGACGACGGGTTCCTGACTCGGCTCGCGGGAGAGAGCACGCGCTATGTCCCGGCGACGCGGGCCGACGACCTCGCCGTCCTGCAGTACACGTCGGGGACGACCCGCGGGTTCCCCGAGGCCGTGCGCCACACCCATCGTGCGATCGTCACGCTGATGGTGGCCGCGCTCTACGGCCTCGGACTCCGACGGGGCGACAGCTACTTCTGCCCGTCCTCACCGGCCTGGGGCCACGGGCTCTGGCACGGCACGATCGCTCCGCTCGCGCTGGGCGTCGCCGTCGGCGCCTACTCGGGGAAGTTTCACGCCGGCCGGCTCGCCGAGGCGCTCGAGGAGTTTCGCGTCACCAACCTCGCCGCCGCGCCGACGGTCTTTCGCATGCTGCGCGGCTCGGGGCTCGCCGACGGGCGGCGGTTTGCGCTCGAGCGGATCTCGTTCACCGGCGAGCCGATGGACTCGCGGACGTGGCAGTGGGTCGAGAAGGCCTTCGGCGTCACGCCGTGCGGCATGTACGGCTCGACCGAGGTCGGCGTGATCATCGTGAACTATCCCGGCTTCGTAGGCTACGTGGTGAAGCCCGGCGCGCTCGGCCGGCCCGCGCCCGGCTGGGAGGTCGCGATCGTAGACGCGCGGGGGGAACCGCTCCCGCCCTCCACCGTGGGCGAGATCGCCGTGCGACGCAAGGGCGGCTGGTTCCGGGTCAAGGACCGCGGCTGGATGGACGCGGAGGGCTACTTCTACCACGAGGGCCGCTCCGACGACGTGATCATCTCGGCGGGCTGGACGATGAGCGCGGTCGAGATCGAGGACGCCCTCCTGAGCCATCCGGATGTCCGCGAGGCGGCCGTGGTCGCGGCGCCCGACGCGCTGCGCGGCCAGATCCCGAAGGCCTTCGTCGTCGCCGAGCGCGGCGACGCCGTGTTCACGCGCGAGCTCCAGGAGTGGGTCGGCGCGCGGCTCAGCCAGCACGAGTACCCGCGCGCGGTCGAGTTCGTCGAGGAGCTGCCGAAGACCCCGGCGGGCAAGACCGACCGGCGGGCGCTCCGCGAGCGGGCGGGCGGACGCGCGTGAGTCGCTTCCCGACGATCACCGACGAGGCGCTCGGCGCGCTGCGCGCGCTGGTCGGCAAGGAGATCCGGCGCCCCGAGCCCTACGTCGAGGTCGCGACGCGCGACGCGATCCGTCACTGGGCCCACGGGATCGGCGACCGCAACCCGTTCTGGGCCGCCGCCCGGGTCGCCCCGCCGACGATCCTCTTCGCGATGGACCGGATCGTGTCGGGCTACGTCACCGGGCTCCCGGGCATCCACGCGATGTACGCGGGCACGGACTTCCGCTGGCGCCGCGCGGTCCGTGAGGGCGACCGGGTCGTGGGGCGGAGCGTCCTCAGCGACCTCGAGGAAAAGGCCTCGACGTTCTCGCGACGCGCGATCAAGCAGACCTACCGCACGACCTTCGTGGACGACGCGGGGGCGATCGTCTGCGAGGCGGACTCCTGGTGCTTCCGGACGGAACGCGATGCGGCGCGCGAGCTCGGGAAATACCGGACGTTCGAGCCCCACCGCTACGCGCCCGGGGAGATCGAGCGGATCCGCCGCGCCTACGCGGACGAGGCGATCCGCGGCGCCACGCCGCGCCACTGGGAGGACGTGGAGGTGGGCGAGCTGCTCCCGACGGTCGTCAAGGGGCCGCTCACGGTGACGTCGGTCATCGCCTTCGTCCAGGGCTGGGGGAGCCTCTACGTGCGCGCGCACGGCCTCGCCTTCGACCTCTTCGAGCGCCACCCGGCGCTCGGGATCGAAAACGAGTTCGGCGTGCCCGAGCCGCCCGAGCGCGTCCACTGGGACGAGGATCTCGCCCGCGCCGTCGGCGTGCCGGCGCCGTACGACTACGGTCCCGAGCGCGTGGCGTGGCTCGGCCACCTCGTCACCAACTGGATGGGTGACGCGGGCGGTCTGGCCCGGCTCAACGTCCAGGTCCGACGCCACAACCTGATCGGCGACACCACGTGGTGCCGCGGCCGCGTTGCGGCGAAGGCCGTCGTCGACGGGCGCGGCGAGGTCACGGTCGATCTCGTCGCGGTGAACCAGCGCGACGAGGCGATCGCCCAGGGCCAGGCCGTCGTCGTCCTCCCTCGCCGACACGCCTAGCGCCCGGAAAGGCTCAGCGTCGCACCAGGGCCCAGCCGGATGCCTTGAGATCGTGGCTCACGTATTGGTGGCGACGGTACCCCCGGCGCCTCTCGGTCCCGCGGAGCTCTTGGCGTTGACGCCGCTCACCCAGGCGGCGGTCGAAGATCACGTCCACCGTCTCGCTGCCGAATACGTGCCTGAGATACGCGTAGCGTGCCGGTTCAGCGCGCGAGACGATCAGGAGTAGACGAGCCACCAGGCGACCCCCGAGTAGCGTAGGCCTTCGACACTCAGCCGGGAATCAGGGAAACCCTGCAAAATGAGGCCGGCGATGCCCGTCGGGGAGATTCGGGGAACTTTTTTGCTCGGCCCGGCATTTCGTCGGGCGTCCGCACTCCCCCATGTCGGGGCGAGGAGAGAGGAGGAAGGCCGTGGCAAAGGGACGTCGGATTGGTATAGGGCTGCTCGCGATCCTCGGGGTCTCGCCCGTGGCAATGGCCGCCGATGGTGAGGTCGAGCTCAGGGCCACGTTGCGGGGGTTCGAGGAGGTCCCGGCGGTTTCCACCACCGCCAGTGGCACGTTCCGTGGGGACATCGATCGGGACGAGCTTTCGATCGGGTACACGCTGAGCTATTCCGGCCTGGAGGGGACGGTCACGCAAGCCCACATCCACCTGGGCCAACGGCGTGTCAACGGGGGGATCGTTGTCTTTCTGTGTCAGACGACTTTGGCTCCGGATCCCACCGGTCTTGCGCCGACGTGCCCTCAGTCAGGGACGGTGAGTGGGACTCTGACACGAGCCAACGTGACGACCCGCGCCGACGCCCAAGGAATAGAATCCACGGCCACGCAGGGTTCGACGGCCGGCGAGTTCGCCGAGTTGGTGACCGCGGTCCGTGCCGGGGTGACCTACGCGAATGTCCACTCGACCAACGCGGGCGGCGTCGCTAACACGAAGTTCAACGCAGGCGAGATCCGCGGACAGCTCAGGTCGCGTGCGGACGAACGCTGACCGGCGAAAATCCTTCACGGGCTGCGGGAGAGCGCGAGCAAGACGAGGCCCGTAAAGATGACCGCGGCGCCCGCGACGCGCGCCGCCGAGTGGCGCTCGCCGAGGACGAGCGCGCCCAGGACCGCCGCGACGACGACGCTCACCTCCCGCGCGGCGACCACGTAGCTGACCGGGGCCTGCGCCATCGCGGCGAGGACGGCGAGGTACGCCGCCATCATCAGGACACCCACGACGACAGTCCGCCCCCAGGGCGCGTCGCCCACCCGGGGGGCCGCGAGCCCGCCGCGCACCCACCGCACGAGATAGATCAGGGCCGCGTCCACCCCGAAGACCAGAAGGGCGTACAGGGGCACCGGGACCAGGTGGACGCCAACCTTGTTCACGAGCGAGTAGCCCGCGGTGAACACTCCCGTGAGGAGCGCCAGCCCGAGCGCGCGGCGGTTCGGCTGCCCGGGCCCATGGCCGGCCGCCGGCCCCGCGTGGCTCGCGCAGATCCCGAGCACGACCAGACCGATCCCGGCCAGACCCTGCCACGACGGGCGCTCGCCGAGAAAGACGATCGCGAGGGGCACGACGAGAAGCGGCGGCGTGCCGCGCGCGACCGGGTAGACCAGCGACAGATCGCCGGCCCCGTACGCTGCGGAGAGCGCGAAGACGTACGCCGTCTCCAGGAGACCCGACAGGAGAATCACCCCCCATGCGACCCGGCTCACGCTGCTGAGCGGATACATCAGGAGGACCGGGGAGCAGAGGACGGCGCCGACGATCAGGGCTCCCGACTGGATCTCGAGCCGCCGCGCGTCGCTCTTGACGAGGAGGTTCCAGGCGCTGTGGCACACGGCCGCGCCGAGCACGAGCACGAGCGCGGCGAGCGGCATTGCACGAGTTTGCTATGCTTGGGGCCGGATGTCCACCTGCCAGGCGCGAGGGGCCGAACCATGAGCGACCATCACCATCACGACCACGACCACGCGAGCGAGCCGGGCTCGCCCCTCGCCGAGACCGATCTCAGGGTACGGGCGCTCGAGTCCCTCCTGGTCGAGAAGGGGCTCGTCGACCCGGCGGCCCTCGACGTCTTGATCGACACCTACGAGACCAAAGTGGGACCGCGCAACGGCGCCCGCGTCGTGGCCCGCGCGTGGGTCGACCCCGCCTACAAGACCCGTCTCCTCGCCGACGCGCGGTCGGCCGTCGCCGAGCTGGGCTACCAGGGTCGCGGCGGTGAGGAGATCATGGCGCTCGAGAACACGCCGAAGGTCCACAACCTCGTCGTCTGCACGCTCTGTTCCTGCTACCCATGGCCGGTCCTCGGGCTCCCGCCCGTCTGGTACAAGTCGGCGCCGTACCGGTCGCGCGCCGTGCTCGATCCCCGCGGCGTCCTGCGCGAGTTCGGGCTCGAGGTGCCCGACGACGTCGAGGTGCGCGTCTGGGATTCGACGTCCGAGGTGCGCTACCTCGTGTTGCCGGAGCGCCCGGAGGGTACCGAGGGCATGAGCGAGTCGGCGCTGGCCGAGCTCGTCACGCGCGACGCGATGATCGGTGTCGCCAGGGTGAAGCCGCCGGTGCAGGGGGGGCGACGATGAACGGCGTCCACGACATGGGCGGCATGCACGGCATGGGCCCGATCGAGCGTGAGGCGAACGAACCCGTCTTCCACCACGACTGGGAGCGGCGCGTGCTGGCCCTCAACCTGGCCGCCGGCGCCCTCGGCGCGTGGAACATCGACGCGTCACGTCACGCACGCGAGCGGATGCCGCCCGCGCAGTACCTCGCGGCGAGCTATTACCAGAAGTGGCTCTACGGCCTCGAGCTGCTGTTGCTCGAGCAGGGCCTGCTCACCCGCGAGGAGGTCGCGACGGGCCGGGCGCGCGGCAGGGTGTCGGGAGGGCGTGTCCTCCGGGCCGCGGACGTCGAGAAGGCGCTGACGAAGGGCCGCGGGTTTCGGCTCCCGGACGACGTCCCCCCGCGCTTCAAGGTGGCCGACCGTGTCGTCGCCCGCAACACGCAGCCCACCGGCCACACCCGGCTGCCGCGCTATGCGCGCGGCCGGCGCGGCGTGATCGATCGCGACCACGGCGTCTTCATCTTCGCCGACGCCAACGCCATGGGGCTCGGGCCGAGGCCGCAGCACCTCTACGGCGTTCGCTTCGCCGCGCGAGAGCTGTGGGGGCCCGACGCCTCGCCGCGTGACGCCGTCTATCTGGACCTCTGGGACGACCATCTGGATCCGGCGTGAGGGTCGAGGCCGCATGACCCCGCCGGACCTCTCCGAGCTGCCCGCCATCCCGAAGGACGACGCGGGTCCCGTGTTTCGCGAGCCCTGGGAGGCCCAGGCCTTCGGGATGGCGGTGGCGCTCGCCGAGCGCGGCACGTTCACGTGGAACGAGTGGGCGCGGTACCTGGCCGACGAGATCACGGCGGCCCGGGCGCGCGGCGAGGCGGACGACGGCAGCCGCTACTACCATTACTGGCTCGCCGCGCTCGAGAAGATCGTCGCCGACAAGGGGCTCGTCGCGCAGAACGAGCTCCTCACGCGGAAGGACGAGTGGGACCGGGCCGCGCGCGCGACACCCCACGGCCGGCCGATCGTTCTTCGAGGTCCTCGAGCGTCCGCGGCCAGTCCTCCCTGAGCAGCCGTGAGAGCGCGCGGTCGGCGAGGAGCCGGCCGGCCGTCTGGCACCGCGCGCAATAGTTCGTCTCGGTCTCGGCGTGGACGATGCGCTGAACCGGGGCGCCGCACACCGGGCACGGCTTGCCGTAGCGCCCGTGGACGGCCATCCCCTCGCGGAACGCCGTGACGCCCTCGGGAAAATCCTCGCCGGCCTCCCGCCGTAAGCGCGCGCACCAGTCCAGGAGCGTCGCGCGGGTCGCCTCGAAGAGGCCCGCGAGCTCCGTGTCGGTGAGCTGCCGCGCGAGCTTGACCGGCGAGAGGCGCGCGCGGTGGAGAATCTCGTCGGCGTAGGCGTTGCCGATCCCGCTGAAGAGTCGCGGGTCGGTGAGCGTCCGTTTGAGCGTGTGGTTCTCGGCGACGAGCGCCGCACGAAACGCCGCGAGGTCCGCGCCGAGCACTTCCAGCCCGCCCGGGTCGTGCGCGCGGAGCCCCGCCTGGCCGCGCACCAGGTGGATCGCCGCGCGCCTCTTCGTGCCCGCCTCGGTCAGCACGAGGGTGCCCGTGGAGAAATCGAGCGCGGCGAGGCCGATCTTGCCTGGTGGCCGAGCCCCGACCGGGCGCCAGTGGAGGCGTCCCGCGATCATCAGGTGCAGGAGCAGGAAGAGGTCGCCGTCGAGCCCGATGACGATGCGCTTGCCGAGACGCCGGAGCCCGCTCACGGTCCGGCCAACCGCCGCGGTGAGGGGCGGATCCACGGAGCGGAGCACGAACGGGCTCAGGAGCCGCACGCCGTCGAGCCGCGCGCCCAGGAGGCGCCGTTCGAGCGCTTCGATGTAGACGGTGACGTCGGGCAGCTCGGGCATCCTGCGTATACTGTGCCTCATGATCGATCTCTCGGCACCGTTCGATCGCCATCGCGACCGCGTCCGGCCCGAGTGGATCGACGGGAACGGCCACATGAACGTGGGCTACTACCTCGTCGTCTTCGACTACGCGACCGACGAGTTCCTCGCCTGGGTGGGACTCGACGCGCGCCACCGCCGGGAGCACGGCGTGACGACCTTCTGCCTGGAGGCGCACGTCACCTACCACCGCGAGGTGCGGTCGGCGGACCCGCTTCGCTTCACCACGCTCTTGCTCGGCCACGACGCGAAGCGGATCCACTACTTTCACGCGATGTACCACGCGACGGCGGGGTATCTGGCGGCGACGAACGAGCTGATGTCGCTCCACGTGAACGAGTCGACGCGGCGGTCCACCCCGATGGCTCGGGAGATCCTCGAGCGGCTCGCGCAAGTCCAGAAGGCGCACGACGCGCTGGCGCGGCCGCCCCAGATGGGGCGGACGATCGGCCTGGCGTCGCCTCCGACGACGCGCTAGCCCACCGGGGTCATGCGTGGCCTCGGCGTGGACGTTGACGATCGCGCTTGCTGAGGCCACAGTAGCCCCGTGACGATCGACCCCACGTCGGTCAAGGCGCTGACGTTCGACGTCTTCGGGACCGTCGTGGACTGGCGGTCGAGCCTGGTCCGCGAGGGCGAGGCGCTCGGGCGCGCCAAGGGCCTGAAGGTCAGCTGGTCGGCCTTCGCCGACGGGTGGCGCGGCTTCTACCAGCCGATGCTCGAACGGGTCCGGAGCGGCGCGATCCCGTGGACCAAGCTGGACGATCTCCATCGAATGGCGCTCGACCAGCTCCTCGTCCAGTTCGGCGTCGTCGGGCTCACCGAGGACGAGATCGACCACCTGAACCGGGTCTGGCACCGGCTCGACCCCTGGCACGACGCCGTGCCGGGTCTCGTGCGGCTCAAACGGAAGTTCATCCTCGCGACGCTCTCGAACGGCAACGTGGCGCTCCTGGTGAACATGGCCAAGCGCGCCGGGCTTCCCTGGGACGCGGTCCTCGGCGCCGAGGTCGCGCGCCACTACAAGCCTCAACCCGAGGCGTATCGCACGACGGCGGACCTCCTCGGACTGGCGCCCGCGCAGTGCATGATGGTGGCCGCGCACAACGGCGATCTGGCCGCGGCCGGTGCCCTCGGCTTCCGCACCGCCTTCGTCCACCGGCGGACCGAACACGGCCCCACGCAGATGACGGACCTCCGGCCGGCGCGTGACTGGGACGTCGTCGCCGAGGACTTCATCGATCTCGCCGAGCAGCTCGGCTGCTGACGTCTGGTCGCGCGGAAGGGTCAGCGACGTGTCGAGATGGATCACCGAGTGCGGCGTGGACCGAGGCGGTACACTGTGCCTTGCGTACCGTGCCGACACCTCCTGTCGCGAAGAAGATCCCGAAGATCGACGTCGTCCACGGCGACCGTCGGCAGGACCCCTACGCCTGGCTCCGGCACCGGGACGATCCCGACGTCCTCGCGTACCTGACGGCCGAGAACGCCTACACCGACCTTGGGCTGAAGCCGACCGCGGCGTTCCAAGAGACGCTCTACGCGGAGATGCTCGGCCGGATCAAGGAGGACGACACGACGGTCCCCTACCGGCGGGGCGGGCACTTCTACTACACGCGCACGGAGAAGGGCAAGCAGTACCCGATCCTGTGTCGCAAGCACGCGAGCCTCGACGCGCCCGAAGAGATCACGCTCGACCTCAACCGCCTGGCCGAGGGGCACGCGTTCCTCGCGCTCGGCGCCTGGGCCGTGAGCGACGACGGCCGGCGCCTGGTGTACACGGTCGACGTCACGGGGTTCCGCGAGTACACGCTGTACGTGAAGGACCTCGGCACGGGGATGCTCGAGCCCGACCGCGTCGAGCGTGTGGCGTCCGTCGCGTGGTCGGCGACGCCCGCGACGTTCTTCTACGTCACCGAGGACCACGCCAAGCGCCCGTACCGGCTCTGGCGCCACCGACTGGGCGCCGCCGGGGACGATCTCCTCTACGAGGAGACCGACGAGCTGTTCCGGCTCGGCGTCGCGCGCTCGCGGAGCCTCGCGTACCTCTTCCTGTACTCGGCGAGCCACACCACCACCGAGGCGCGCTACGTCGCGGCGGGGGACCTCGGCGGCGTGTGGACCGTGCTCGCCCCGCGAGAGCACGAGCACGAGTACGAGGTCGATCACGGTGGTGACCTGTTCTACATCCGCACGAACGGCGGCGGGCGGCGTAACTTCCGGCTGGTCGTGGCGCCGGTGGCCGACCCGCGGCCCGAGCGCTGGAGCGAGCTGGTCCCGCACCGCGAGGCCGTCATGCTCGAGGGCGTGGACGTGTTCGCCGACTTCTATGTCCTACAGCAGCGCGAGGATGGGCTCGCACGCTTGCGCGTGACGAGCCTCCCGTCGCACGCCTCCCATCACGTCGAGTTCCCCGAGCCGGCGTACGACGTCGAGCCGGAGGGGAACGCCGAGTTCGCGGCGGGGGCCTACCGGTTCCGCTACCAGTCGTTCGTCACCCCGCCGTCGATCTTCGACTACGACACGGTGGCCCGCGAGCTTCGGCTCCTCAAGCGGACGGAGGTCCTCGGCGGCTACGATCCCACGCGCTACCGCTCCGAGCGGCTTCACGCGACGGCCGCCGACGGAACGCGCATCCCGGTGTCGCTCGTCTCGACGAAGGACGCGCCGCGCGACGGCACGAGCCCGATGGTGCTCACGGGCTACGGCGCGTACGGGATGCCGTATCCGGTGACCTTCTCATCGAACCGTCTGAGCCTCCTCGAGCGCGGCGTGTCCGTTGCGGTCGCCCACGTGCGTGGCGGTGGGGAGCTCGGCAAGCGCTGGCACGACGACGGGCGCCTGCTCCGGAAACGCAACACGTTCACCGACTTCATCGCCTGTGCCGAGCTCCTGGTCGGGGAGGGGTACACCACGCACGCCCGGCTCGTGATCGAGGGCGGAAGCGCGGGCGGCCTCCTGATCGGCGCCACGCTGAACATGCGGCCCGACCTCTCGACGGCCGCGGTCCTCCGCGTGCCGTTCGTGGACGTGATCAACACGATGCTCGACGCGTCGCTCCCGCTGACGGTGGGCGAGTTCGAGGAGTGGGGCAACCCGAAGCTCCGCGAGCATTACGAGTACATGAAGACCTACTGCCCCTACACGAACCTGGCGCCGCGGCGCTACCCGGCGATCCTCGTGCGCACCGCGCTCAACGACAGCCAGGTGATGTACTGGGAACCCGCGAAGTGGGTCGCGAAGCTCCGGACGTTCAAGACCGACGACCGGCCGTTGTTCCTCAAGGTCAATCTGGATTCGGGTCACGGCGGCGCCTCGGGCCGCTACGACGCGCTCCGCGAGCTCGCGTTCGACTACGCGTTCATCCTGACCCGGCTCGAGCGCGCGAGCTGATTCGAGGCCGCGAGGTGCTCGACGCGATCGAGCTCGAGACGGGGCCGCGCCCGGCGGCGTCGGTCATCTGGATGCACGGGCTCGGCGCCGACGGCCACGACTTCGAGCCGATCGTGTCCGAGCTCGAGCTGCCGGAGACACTCACGGTCCGGTTCGTCTTTCCCCATGCGCCGATGCGGCCCGTGACGATCAACCGCGGGTCCGTGATGCGCGCCTGGTACGACGTCGTCGGCGACGGCAGCGAGGACACGGCGGGGATCCGGGCATCGCAGGCGCGGGTCGAAGCGCTGATCGCGCGCGAGAAGGCGCGCGCGTTCTCCGCGGCTCGGATCGTGCTGGCGGGCTTCTCGCAGGGGGGCGCGATGGCGCTCCACACGGGGCTCCGCCACCCCGAGCGGCTCGGGGGGATCATCGCCCTCTCGTGCTATCTCCCGCTCGGCGACACGCTCGCCGTCGAGGCGAGCCCGGCCAACCGCGACGTGCCCATCTTCATGGCCCACGGGACCGACGACCCGCTGATCCCGCTCCACCGCGCGCGACGATCCCGCGACAAGCTCACCGAGCTGGGCTATCGTGTGACGTGGCGCGAGTACCCGATGCCGCACTCGGTGTGTGGCGACGAGGTCGACGATCTCTCCGCGTGGTTGTGCGGGGTGCTGGGCGAGAAAGGCGAGGCGAGATGAGGGCACGCACGGTCGGGGAGCTCCGGGCCAGCGGCTGGCAGGCGAAGTCGGTCAAGCAGGAGCTGCGCGACAACATGGTCGCGCGCCTTCGGCGCGGGGAGCCGCTCTTCCCCGCGATCGTCGGGTACGACGAGAGCGTCGTGCCCCAGCTCGAGAACGCGATCCTCTCGGGTCAGGACATCGTCTTCCTCGGCGAGCGCGGCCAGGCCAAGACGCGCATGGCGCGCCTCCTCCCGACGCTGCTCGACGAGGCGGTGCCCGCGCTCGCCGGCTGCGAGATCAACGACGACCCGTTCGCGCCGATCTGTGGCGCCTGCCGCGCGCGGATCGCCGAGAAGGGCGGCGCGGTCGAGATCGTCTGGATCCCGCGCGACCGGCGGTACGGCGAGAAGCTCGCCACGCCCGACATCACGATCGCCGATCTCATCGGCGAGGTCGACCCGATCAAGGTGGCCGAGGGCCGGTACCTCGCCGACGAGCTGACGATCCATTACGGGCTCCTGCCGCGGACCAACCGGGGCATCTTCGCGATCAACGAGCTGCCCGACCTCGCGGAGCGGATCCAGGTGGGACTCCTCAACATCATGGAGGAGCGCGACGTCCAGATCCGTGGCTACAAGGTGCGTCTGCCGCTCGACCTCTACGTGGTCGCGAGCGCGAACCCCGAGGACTACACCAACCGCGGGCGGATCATCACGCCGCTCAAGGACCGGTTCGGCTCGCAGATCCGCACGCACTATCCGAAGCGACTCGAGCACGAGATCGCCATCATGGAGGCCGAGCTGACGCGCTTCCCGGCCGACGGCTTCCAGACCGTCACGCCGGGCTACATGAAGGAGATCGTCGCGGAGCTGACCCAGCTGGCCCGGAAGGCGCCGGAGATCAGCCAGCGCTCCGGCGTCTCGGTGCGCGTCAGCATCTGCAACTATGAGAACCTCGTCTCGAGCGCGCTCAAGCGCGCGATCCGCCTCGGCGAGCAAGCGGCCGCGCCGCGCGTGAGCGACCTCGGCGCCGTCCTCGCCTCGACGAGCGGCAAGATCGAGCTCGAGACGGTCGGCGAGGGCGGCGAGGACAAGGTGCTCGGCAAGCTCGTCCAGCGCGCCGTGCTCAACGTGTTCGGGCGGTGCTTCCGCGCGGGCGAGCTCGACGAGGTGGTGGCCGCGTTCCAGGGCGGGCTCGCGATCACCGTGTCGGACACGATGGCGTCCGCCGAGTACATGCAGCAGATCGGCCAGGTGAGCCCGCTCCAGGCGGCGGTGAAGAAGCTCGGCTCGGCCGACCCGGCGAGCGCGGCGTCGGCGCTCGAGTTCATCCTGGAAGGGCTCCACCTCTCGAGAAAGCTCAACAAGGACGTCCAGGCCGGCCGCGCCCGGTATCGGGGCTCAGCCGGCAGCGCGGCCACGGGACGCGACTAAGTCGACGTCGTCCGCCGCCGGCGGGCGGAGGAGCCTGCACGTCCGGGAGAGGTGGTCCCATGCACGACGTCCAGCACATCAGCGTTTACATCGCCCGCCCGCCGGCCGAGGTCTACGAGTTCGCCTCCGACCCGAGGAACCTGCCGCGCTGGGCCGCAGGGCTGGCGCGCTCCGAGGTCAGGAGGGAAGGCGATGAGTGGGTTGCGGACGCCCCGTTCGGCAAGGTCAGGGTGAGATTCGTGCAGCCGAACTCTTTCGGCGTCTTGGATCATGACGTCAAGCTCGAGTCGGGCGTCACCATCCACAACCCCATGCGAGTCGTGCCCAACGCAGAGGGCAGCGAGTTCGTGTTCACGCTTATCCGCCAGCCGGGCATGTCCGACCGGAAGTTCGCTCAGGACAAGGCGGCGGTCGAGAACGACCTGAAGACGCTGAAAGGCGTGCTGGAGCGCAAGCCGCGTTCTTAGGTAATCGGAGGCGAACATCATGGCAACCGTGAGATATCTGGTCACCGATGTTGAGCGTTCGATAGCCTTCTACACGAAGGCGCTCGGCTTCAAGCTAGATCAGAGCATGGCTCCGGCTTTCGCTCGCGTCTCCAACAACGATCTGACCCTTTGGCTCGCCGGACCACAGAGTTCCGCGGCTCGGCCCATGTCTGACGCGCGACGTCCCGAGCCTGGCGGATGGAATCGCTTCGTCGTCGAAATTGATGATCTTGCGTCACGCGTGGCGGAAATGAAGCGGGCCGGCCTACGTTTCCGTAACGATATTGTCGTAGGGCCTGGCGGCAAGCAGATCTTGCTCGAGGATCCGGATGGCAATGTTGTCGAACTCTTCGAGGCTGCGCGATAGACGATCCACCTCGCACTGCAGCCCCGGTGCGGAACACTAGCGTCTGGCGTCGAGGATCGCGCGGGCGATGAGCCGGGCCCCCTCGTAGCACTTCTCTGGCGGCTCGTAGCTGAACGCCAGGCGGATGAAGCGCTCGCCGCCGCCGTTCGGGAAGAACAGAGGTCCTGGCGTGTACTGCGCCCGAGCCGCCACCGCCAGCGCCTCCAGCCGCGCGGGGTCGGTCGCGGCCCGGAGCTTGATCCAGATGAAGAACCCGCCCTGGGGACGGCTGATCTCGACGTCGGTGGGCGTGAGCACCTCCCAGAGGCCGCGAAGCATCGCATCTCGCTTGGCGCGATAGACGTCTCGCAGGAGCTTCACGTGCGCTTCCATGTGGTCGCGCAGATACCAGGTCGCGACGCGCGACATGAAAGGGCTCACCCCACCGCCGAAGTTGAAGGCCTGGAACGACGGCAGCATCGGGCTCGGGGCGCAGAGCCACCCGAGCCGCACGCCCGCGCCGAGGATCTTCGAGAGCGTGCCGGCCCGGATCACCCGGCCGCGTCGGTCCAGCGCGTAGACGGGCGGCTTCGGCTCACCCTCGAACCTGAGCTCGCCGTACGCGTCGTCTTCGAGGATGAAGGTGTCGTGCTCCTCGGCGAGCTGGACCAGCTCCTGGCGGCGGCGGAGCGACAGGTCGGGACCCGCCGGGTTCTGGAAGTTCACGATCGTATAGACGAGCTTGCACCGGCGGCCCTGCCGCCTGAGCCCCTCGAGGCGCTCGCGCACCACGCTCGTGACCATGCCCTCGGCGTCCACGGGGACATCGAGAATCTCTGGGCCGTGCCGCCGGATGGTGTTGAGCGACCCGGCGAACGTGGGCGCCTCGCAGATGATCGGATCGCCCGGGTCCACGAACGCGCTGAACGCCAGCGAGAGTGCGTGGCCTGAGCCATTCGCGACGAAGATGTTCTCCGGCGCCACCTCGAGGTCTTCGAACACCCGGTACTTGTGACACACGAGCTCGCGGAGCCCGCGATAGCCCTGGGGGTCGCCGTACGTCAAGGCCTGCGCTCCCTCGGCCTTCATCATTCGCGCGGTCGCCTCGACCATGTCGTCGTACGGGAACGAGGCCGGGTCGGGATAGCCGCCGCCGAACTCGTAGAGCGGCTCTGCGACGGGGCGGGCTGTCGCCACCGGGGCTCCCCAGCGGATCCCGGCGCGACTCGAAAGGAGGTGCTCGAAGCGGGCGGTCGGGCTGGTTGTCATGACGCTAGGATACGACAGGCTCTATAATCAATGCACCGATGCTGATTCGCTACTCGCGCTGGGACGGCTCGCAAGCGGTCCAGGACCTCGACGCCGACGATCTCCTGTCCGCGATGTCCGACGACCTCATGCTGGACGGTGACCTCTGGCGCGCGCTCCGGCGCCTGTTCCAGCAGGGTGTCCAGCATCCGGAGGGCCAGCGGGCGCCAGGACTTCAAGATCTCTTGAAGCGGCTCCGCCAGCAGCGGCAGGAGCGGCTCGACCGCTACGACCTCGGCGGGGCGCTCGAAGACATCAAGAAGAGGCTCGCCGAAATCACCCAGAAGGAGCGCGACGGGATCAAGGACCGCCTCGCCGGGAAGTCGGCGGAGCAGAAGCTCGCCGAGCTCGATACGCTTCCGCCAGACGCGCCAGGCCAGATCCGTGCGCTGCAGACCTATGACTTCGTGGATCCCGAGGCCAAGCGCCTCTTCGACGAGCTCATGCAGACGCTCCGTGCGCAGATGCTCCAGCCGCTCCTCAAGTCCATGCAGCAGGGGCTCCAGGGGATGACGCCCGAGGATCTCCGGCGGTTGCGCGAGATGCTCCAGGACCTGAACCGGATGCTCCGCCAGCGAGCGCAGGGCGAGGAGCCCGACTTCCAGGCGTTCAAGGATAAGTGGGGCCAGTTCTTCCCGGGCGCCGAGAGCCTCGACGACCTGCTCGGCGAGCTCGGGCGCGGGATCGCGCAGATGCAGTCGCTCCTCGAGAGCATGTCGCCCGGCCAGCGCGCCGAGCTTCAAGAGATGATGCGCTCGCTCTTCATGCAGGACGAGCGCCTCGAGGCCGCGCTGGCCCAGCTCGCCGGCCACCTCGAGGAGTTCCTGCCGCTCGACGAGCTGCGCCGCCGCTACGAGTTCGGCGGCGACGAGGAGCTGACGCTCCGCGACGCGATGAAGCTCATGGAGGAGCTTCAGCAGATGGACCAGCTCGAGCGCCAGCTGCGCCAGGCGCAGAGCCCCGAGGATATCGAGAAGATCGACCCCGCCCAGGTGGCGAAGCTCCTGGGCGAGGAGGCTCGTCGGGACCTCGAGAAGCTCCGCGAGATCGCGAAGAGGCTCGAGGAAGCGGGCTACCTCGAGCGCCGCGGCGACCGGCTCGAGCTGACCGCGCGCGCCATCCGAAAGATCGCCGACAAGGCGCTGCGCGATATCTTCGCCCATCTCAAGCGCGACCGCTTCGGCCGGCACGTCGTGAGCCATCGCGGCGCGGGCGGCGACCGCACCGACGACACCAAGCGCTACGAGTTCGGTGACCCGTTCCTGCTCGACCTCAAGGAAACGCTCATGAACGCGGTCGAGCGGGGCGGCCCGGGCACGCCCGTGCGCCTGGTCCCCGACGACTTCGAGGTGTTCCGCACCGAGCTGTCGACGCGGGCCGCCACGGTGGTGATGCTCGACATGAGCCGCTCGATGATCAACAACGGCCTGTTCATGCCCGCCAAGAAGGTCGCGCTCGCGCTCCACGCGCTCATCCGCGGTCAGTTCCCGCGCGACAGCCTCCACATCGTCGGGTTCTCGCTCTACGCGCGCGAGTTCACGGCCGAGCAGCTTCCGAGCCTGACGTGGACCGACTGGAACGTCGGGACCAACATGCACGCGGGCTTTGCGCTCTCACGCCAGTTCCTCGGGCGCCAGAAGGTCGGCAACAAGCAGATCATCATGATCACCGACGGCGAGCCGACCGCGCACCTGGAAGGCGACGAGGCCGAGTTCGCCTACCCGCCCACGCGCCGGACCTTCCAGGAGACCCTCAAGGAGGTTCAGCGCTGCACTCGTGACGGCATCACGATCAACACCTTCATGCTCGATCGGAGCCCGATGCTGACCGCCTTCGTCCAGGAGATGGCGCGCATCAACCGCGGGCGCGCGTTCTTTGCCGCGCCCGAGCGTCTGGGCGAGTACGTGTTGGTCGACTACGTGCGCAACAAGCGGCGGGCGGTGTCCTAGGCGCGCCGGTCTGGGTCAGGGCGCGTGCGTCGCCGGTGGGGGGGAACGGGGGGGAGCGGCGCTCGCTCCCCCTGTCGTTTAACTAGGACGCCAGGCGCAGGCCGGAGGAGAGCTCGTACAGCTCCTGATCCGCGAGCGACGCGTCCGCGATCCGCGCGAGGTTGCCGCAGTAGCGGCAGTGAATGAACGCGGGCTCGCGGCGCACGAACGTGCTCTCGCACTTCGGGCAGTTGCTCCCCGGCTCCGCCAGGAATCGCTTCGCGGCCCGACGCAGGGCGTGCTCGGGAGTCAGCCGGATCACCCGGTTCATAGGTCGAGCGTCATTGTACACCGAGAACCCCGCTCGCGTCCCTCGAGCCGCTGGCTCTCTCATGGCGGTAAGATACCTTACATCGACTATTTCCCCTCGCGCGACGACTGGCAAACGAAGCGTCCGGCGGAGGTCGGCATGACGGCCCAGGGCCTCGCCGCCGCGATCGACTACCACCGCGCTCACGAGACCACGTGGCGGCGCGACTTCCTCAGCGAGTCCGGGCGGTACATCGGCGTGAACGACGAACCCCCGGCACCCGACGACGTGCTCGGTCCCGTGCGGCCGCGTGGCGGGCCGAACGGCCTGATCCTCCGGGGCGGCTTCGTTGTCGCCGAGTGGGGCGACACGCACAGCGCCGACATGACCTTCAGCGTTGCCAAGAGCTACCTCGCGGCGCTCGCGGGCCTCGCGCTGACGCGCGGGCTCATCAAGGACATCGACGACCCGGCGCGCCGCTCCGCCCTCGACGACGGCTTCGACTCGCCCCAGAACCGCGCGATCACCTGGCGCCACCTCCTCCAGCAGACGAGCGAGTGGCAGGGCACGCTGTGGGGCAAGCCCGACTCGATCGACCACAACCGTGACGTCGGCAAGAGCGAGCTCGGCTATGCGGAGAAGGGCCGGCCGCGACCGCTCCGGCCGCCCGGCACCCTCTGGGAATACAACGACGTGCGCGTGAACCGCCTCTCCCTGTCGCTGTTGCAGGTGTTCCGCCGGCCGCTGCCCGACGTGCTGCGCGAGGCGGTCATGCAGCCACTCGGCGCGTCGTCCTCGTGGGAGTGGCAGCCGTACCGCAACTCGTGGGTCGAGATCGACGGCGTGCGGATGCCGTCAGTGCCGGGAGGCTCGCACTGGGGCGGTGGGCTCTGGATGTCCACGCGCGACCATGCGCGCTTCGGCCTCTTGATCCATCGCGGCGGCCAGTGGCAGGGCCGGGAGCTGCTCACGCGCGCGTGGATCGCGGAACTACGCCAGCCGTGCCCGCTCAATCCGGAGTACGGCCTGCTCTGGTGGCTCAACACGGGGCGTCGCCAGTTTCCGAGCGCGCCCGCGTCGTGCTACGCGGCGCGAGGCGCGGGGAGCAACCTCGTCCTCCTCGATCCGGAGCACGACCTCGTCGCCGTCGTCCGCTGGATCGACAAGGCGAGCGTGGACGGCTTCGTGAGGCTCGTCCTGGACAGCGTCACGCGCTGAGGGGGGCGCCTACTGTTCGACGAACCCCCGCCCGGCGTCCGCCAGCCGGGCGAGGAGCGGAGCCGGCTGCCAGACCGGGCCGTGCTGGCGCTCGAACTCGAGCATCCGGCTCTTGAGTGTCTTGAGCCCCACCTGGTCCGCCCAGAACATCGGCCCGCCCCGGTAGACGGGCCAGCCGTAGCCGTAGACCCAGATCACGTCGATGTCGCTCGCGCGGATCGCGAGTCTCTCCTCGAGGATCTTCGCCCCCTCGTTCACCATCGGATAGAGCAGGCGCTCGCGGATCTCCGCGTCTGAGATCGCGCGGCGCTGGATCCCCTGGTCCCTCGCGACCTCGAGGATGATCTTTTCGACGTCAGCGTCGGGGATCGGCGTGCGATCGCTCCCCGCGTACCGGTAGTAGCCGGCGCCCGTCTTCTGGCCGAAGCGCCCCATCTCGCAGAGCCGGTCGGCGACCGGCGACGTGACCCCCTTGCCCTTCCGGATGCGCCAGCCCACGTCGAGGCCCGCGAGGTCGCCCATCGCGAACGGCCCCATCGGGAACCCGAAGTCGTAGAGGACCTTGTCGACCTGGTCGGGGAGCGCGCCCTCGAGGATGAGCTTCTCCGCCTCGCGGCCGCGCGCGTGGAGCATGCGGTTGCCGACGAAGCCGTCGCAGACGCCGACGAGCACCGGCACCTTGCCGATGCGCCTGCCCACGGCCATCGCCGTCGCAATCGTGGTCTTCGACGTCTTGGCGCCGCGCACGACCTCGAGGAGCCGCATGACGTTGGCGGGGGAGAAGAAGTGCATGCCGATGACGCTCTCGGGCCGCCCGGTCGCCCCCGCGATCGCGTTGACGTCCAGGGTCGAGGTGTTGGTGGCGAGGAGGGCGTCGGCCTTGCAGATCTTGTCGATCTTCGCGAAGACCTCGCGCTTGACGCGCATCTCCTCGAAGACCGCCTCGACCACGATGTCGGCGTCGGCGATCTCGCCGAAGTCGGTGGTGCCGTGGATGAGCCCCAGGCGCCGGTCCACGTCCGCGGGCGTGAGCCGCCCCTTGCTCGCCGTTGCCTCGTAGTTCTTCCGCACGACGCCGAGGCCGCGCTCGAGCGGCTCGCGCGCGACCTCGACCACCGTGACGGGGATGGACGCGTTGGCGAAGTTCATCGCGATCCCGCCGCCCATCGTGCCGGCGCCCAGCACGGCCGCCCTCCGGATCTCCTTCGCCGCCGTGTCGGGCGGGACGTCGGGGATCTTCGCGGCCTCGCGCTCGGCGAAGAAGAAGTAGCGCTGCGCCTTCGACTCCGGCGAGTGCAACAGCTCGAGGAAGAGCTCCCGCTCACGGGCGAGTCCCGCGTCGAACGGCAGGGTGGCCGCGGCCTCGACCGCCCGGATGCAGCTCTCCGGCGCCCGGAACCCGCGCGTCTGCCGCGCCACCGATTTGCGGAAGGCGGCGAAGAGCTCGGGCCTGCCGCGCGCCGGGGCGAGCTTGTCCTCGAGGTCGCGAATCTTCTTGAGCGGCCGCCGCTCGCTCACGACCTTCTCGGCGAAGGCGACGGCGGCCGCCGTGAGGTCACCCTCGACGATCGCGTCGAGCAGGCCGTGCGTGAGGGCCTCGTCCGCTCCGATCGGGTCACCGCTCACGATCATCTGGAGCGCCTTCTCGACGCCGACCACGCGCGGCAGACGCTGCGTGCCCCCGGCGCCCGGCAGGAGGCCGAGCTTCACTTCGGGCAGGCCGAAGCGCGCCGTCTTCGAGCCGATTCTGTAATGGCAGGCGAGCGCGACCTCGAGCCCGCCGCCGAGCGCGGTGCCGTGGACGGCGGCCACGGCCGGCTTCTCGCTCTGCTCGATCAGTACCAGGACTTCGTGGAGGCCGGGCGCCTTCGGCGGCTTGCCGAACTCCGTGATGTCGGCGCCGGCGATGAAGGTCCGTCCGGCGCAGGTGACGACGATGGCGCCCACGGCCGCGTCGGCGGTCGTCTGCTTGACGCCGTCGTGCAGCCCCTGGCGTACGTGCTGGCTCAGCGCGTTGACGGGGGGATTGCTGACCGTGAGGACCGCGATGCGGCCCCGGCGGTCCAGGTCGACGGACTGGGTGATGGCTGTCATGGCGCTCCTCTTTTGGGGATGACTCGCGGCGCCATCATACCGCCGATCCGGCCCACCTTCGGCCCGCTTGACTCCTGACCGGCCGGGGGTTAACTGAGAACGACGGGAGGGGAAGGCGCCTCCTCCTGGTCGTGGCGCCAACCGAAGTGGAGGTGATCATGGAAACTCCACCCGGGTCGACGGGCGCGCCACGGGTGCTGTAACGCCGGTGGCGCGCGTCGGAATCGCTTCGCAACACTGAGTTCTCGGCGCATGCCGAGACGCGCAGCGTGGGCTGCGCACAACACCAGACGAGCTCGGGGGCGGCGTACCGGTCCCGCCCCCGAGCCCTTTTCGTTCCCGCCCGAGGTCCTGTCCCCGGCGAGGTCCCTGCGTTATAGTGGCCGCCATGAAAAACCCGCTCAGCGTCGCGCTGCTCGGTCTGCTCGTCGCCTGGCCCGCGCTCGCGGCCGGCCAGACCATCAAGGTCGGCGCCGTCGTCCCGCTCACCGGGCGCTACGGCGGCGGTGGCGCCCAGGTCCGGGCCGGCTACGAGATCGGCGTCGAGCATGTGAACGCCGCCGGCGGCGTCGCCGTGGGCGGGAAGAAGCTGCCCCTCGAGCTCGTGCTGCTCGACGACGAGTCGGACGCCACCAAGACCGTGAGCCGTCTCGAGACGCTGGCCGCGCAGGGCGCCGTCGCCTACCTCGGCGGGTTCGGCTCCGACTTGCACGCGGCCGCCGCGTCGGTCGCCGAGAAGAACCGGACGCCGTACCTCGGCGTCGCCTTCGCGCTCCACAAGATCCACACGCAGGGGTTCCGCTACCTCTTCTCGCCCTTCTGGAAGTCGCCCGACATCCGCCAGTCCACCGCCGATCTCCTCGGGTCGATCCCCCTCACCGGGCGACCCAAGACGGCGGCGATCTTCCAGGAGAAGACCGACTGGGGGCGTGAGATGGCGACGGCGTGGACCGACGCCGGCACGACCGCCGGCTACCAGGTCGTAGTCAATGGCGAGTACGCGCCGGGTGCCAAGGACTTTTCCGATCTGATCCTCAAGGCCAAGAGCGCGAACGCCGACCTCGTGCTCGGGCTCCCCACGCCTCCGGACGGGATGACGATGGTCAAGCAGATGAAGGAGCTCGGCTACAGTCCAAAGATGCTGCTCCTCATCCGCGCCCCCGATCCGCCGGTCTGGTCGAAGAACCTCGGCAAGGACGGCGACTACGTGGTGCTGGGCCCGGGGTGGCATCACGCCTTCAAGGCGCCGGGCGTCAAGGAGTTGAACGAGGCGCACGAGAAGAAGGTCGGGCGCCCCGCCGATCCGATCGCCGGACCCGCCTACGCGTGCGTGCAGATACTCGCCGCGGCGATCGGGAAGGCGGGCTCGCTCGATCGCGACCGAATCCGCGACGCGATCGCGGCGACCGACATGTCGACGGTCATCGGCCCTGTGAAGTTCCGCGCCGACGGCACCGGCATCGTCCACCCGGTGTTCGTCCAGTGGATCAACGGCCGGCAGGAGCTGGTCTGGCCCAGGGACGCCGCCACCGCCCCGCTCGTCTATCCGGCGCCGCCGTTCGGCAGGCGGTGACGGACCGAGGGGACGGGCGCTGACCCTCCTGGAGGTGGAACGGGTCTCGAAGGCGTTCGGCGGGGTGCGCGCGGTCAGCGAGGTCAGCTTCGCCGTCGAGGACGGCGAGCTGATCGGGGTCATGGGCCCCAACGGGTCGGGCAAGACGACGCTCTTCAACCTGATCACGGGGGCCCTCGAGCCGGACGCCGGCGCGATCCGCCTCCACGATCGCGACATCACCGGCTTCCCGCCGCACCGCGTGTGCGCCGAGGGTATCGCGCGCACGTTCCAGAGCGCTCGACCGTTCGCCGGGCTCTCCGCTCTCGACAACGTGCTCGTGGGGCGTTTCTACGGCCGCGCCCGCGGCGACCCTCGCGCGGGGGTGCGGGAGGCCGAGCGTCTGCTCACACTCGTGGGCCTGGAGGGCAAGGCGCACCGCCTGCCGGCGCAGCTCACGCTGATCGACCTCAAGCGCCTCGAGCTGGCGCGCGCGCTCGCCACCTCGCCGCGGCTCCTGCTGCTCGACGAGCTGATGGCCGGGCTCAACCCGGCGGAGACCGAGAGCGCCATGGCGTTGATCCGGCGGCTCCGGGGCGAGGGCGTCACGCTCCTGATGGTCGAGCACATCGTGTGGGCGCTGATGGATCTGTCTCGGCGGATCATCGTGCTGAGCGCTGGCGAGAAGATCGCCGACGGGCCGCCCGACGCCGTCGCCGCCGACCCCACGGTGATCGACGCCTATCTCGGCGGGGCCGGCGGGAGCGCGCGGCGTGCTTGAGGTTCGGGGGGTCGAGGCCGCCTACGGGCCCTTCCTCGCGCTCTCCGGCGTCACGTTGACGGCCCGTCCGGGCGAGATCGTCGCGCTCCTCGGCCCCAATGGAGCGGGAAAGACCACCCTCATCCGGTGCATCACCGGGCTCCTCCGCCCGCGCGCCGGGGGGATCCGCTGGGAGGACGCACCGCTCGACCGCGTGCCGGCCCACGCGATCGTGGAGCGCGGCATCGCGGTGGTTCCCGAGGGGCGGCGGCTCTTCGGCGCGATGACTGTCGAGGAGAACCTCGAGCTGGGCGCCTTCGTGCCGCGCGCGCGGCCCCAACGTGCGGCGCGGCTCGAGCATGTCTACACGATCTTCCCCATGCTCAGAGAGCGGCGGCGGCAGATCACCCGCGCCCTCTCGGGCGGCCAGCAGCAGATGGTGGCGATCGGGCGCGCGCTCATGGCAGGCCCGAAGCTCCTGCTGCTCGACGAGCCGTCGCTCGGGCTCGCGCCGCGGCTCGTCGAGTCCATCTTCGACGTCCTGCGCGAGATCAATCGGAGCGGCGTGTCGATCCTCCTCGTGGAGCAGAACGTCCAGGCGGCGCTGACCCTCTCGCACCGGGCGTACCTCCTCGAGGCCGGCCGCGTGGCGGGTGAGGGGAGCGCCGCCGCCCTCCTCGACGATCCCCGTGTGCGCCGCGCCTACCTCGGCCCCTTGGCGCGATGACGCCCCTCTTCCAGCAGTTGGTCTTGGGACTCCTCATCGGCGGGCTCTACGGGCTCGCCGCCGCCGGACTCTCCCTGGTCTTCGGGGTGCTCAAGGTCCTCAACGTCGCCCACGGCCAGCTGATCATGCTGGGCGGCTACGGCGCCTTCTGGCTCTTCGCGCTCCGAGGGCTCGACCCCTTCGCGTCACTCGCGGTCGTCATCCCCGCCGCGCTCGTCGCCGGCGGGGTCCTCTACTGGACGCTCTTCGGCTGGGTCGTGCGCGCGCCCGAGGAGACGCGCGTCAAGAACTCCCTCCTCATCGGCTTCGGTCTGGCGCTGGCGCTCGAGGCGGCGGCCGTCCGTCTGTGGACGGCGGACGAGCGCTCGGTCACGACGGGCTATGCCGGCGCCGTCCTCACCGTGGCCGGGCTGGCGGTGCCGGTCGTGCGCCTGGCGAGCCTCGCGCTCGCCCTGGCGCTCTGCGGCGGGCTCCACCTGGTCCTCGCGCGGTGGCGCTGGGGGCGCGCGATCCGTGCGACGGCGGAGGACTGGGAGGCCGCGCTCATGACCGGGATCGACGTGCGGCGCGCCTACCTGCTCGCGTTCGCCCTCGGCACGGCGCTCGCGGGCGCGGCGGGCACGCTCGTCAGCGTCGGCTACTCGATCAGCCCGTCGATCGGCCTCGAGTGGACGCTGAAGGCGCTCATCGTCGTCGTCCTCGCGGGCCTCGGCTCGATGCTCGGCACCTTCGTCGGCGGCCTCGTGCTCGGCCTGGCCGAGGCGGTGAGCGCGACCGTGTTCGGCGGCCCGTATCGCGAGGTCGTGGGTCTCGTCGTCTTCTTCGTCGTCCTCGTGGCCCGCCCGCGCGGGCTGTTCGTTCGGTGACGGGGCGCCGCTCCCGCGCGCTCGGCCTCGCGACCGCCGCCGCGCTGGCCACGGTCCCCCTCGTCGTCCGGCGCGACGACGTGCTGAACTTCCTCTTCCTCGTCCTCCTCTCGGTCACGCTCGCCGAGAGCTGGAACATCGTCGCGGGCTACGCGGGGCAGGTGAACCTGGGGCACGCGGCGTTCTTCGGTCTCGGCGCCTTGACGACCCGCGCGCTCTGGATCGCCGGAGCCCCAGTGCTCGGCGCCATGGTCGCCGGCGCCGCCGTCGCCGTCGGGTTCGCGCTCCTGATCGGCGCGGCGGCCTTCCGGCTGCGCGGCGCGTACTTCGCCATCGGCACGCTCGCGCTCGGCGAGATCCTCCGCATCACGGTGGGCAACGTGCGCGCGGAGATCTCCACGCTGCCCGCGGCGACGATCGCAGGCTATCGCCTCGCCCACCGGTACTACCTCGCGCTCGCGCTGGCCGCCGCCGCCGTCGCCGTCGTCGCGGCGCTGGGCGGCTCGCGTCTCGGGCTCGGCATGCGGGCGATCCGCGAGGACGAGGAGGCGGCCGAGGCGAGCGGCGTGGGCGCGCTCCGGCTCAAGCTCCTGGCGCTCGCGCTCTCGACGGCGCTCGCGGGGCTCGCCGGTGGGCTCTTCGCCTACTACCACATCAGCTACTACCCGGCGCACCCCTTCAGCCCGACCTGGACCTTCGACGCCCTGCTCATTACGTTCATCGGCGGCGTCGGCACGGTCCATGGCCCCGTGCTGGGCGCGGTCTTCTACGTCTTCCTCAAGGAATACCTCGCGATCCGCTGGGTGGACTTCCACCTGCTGATCTTCGGCCTCCTGTTCGTCGCGATCGTCCTGCTCCTGCCGGGTGGCCTCGTCGAAGCGGCGGCGCGGCTCGGCGCCCTCGCGCGGGCGCGCGTGCTCACCGCAATCCGAAAATGACAGTCGCTTCGACGGCCGAGTCGAGGCCTGCGTCAGCCCCCGGCGGGCCGGTCTCGCGTTGCTCGAGGACAAAGACGCCGGCGTCAGTGCCCGCGTAGATGAGCGCTGGAGTCAGGGGGTCGATCGCCAGGGCATTGACGCGGAGCTCCGGCAGGCCCGAGTCGAGCCGGCTCCAGCTCCCGCCGCCGTCGGTGCTCTTGAAGACGCTGCTGGTGCCCGCGTAGAGGGTGGGCGGGGTGCCCGGGTCGACGGCCAGCGACGTGACGCTGAGAAGACTCGAGCTACTCATGGGCAGGCCCGCGTTGGCGCCGCTCCACGCGGCGCCCCCGTCGCTGCTCTTGAAGAGGCCGTCCAGCTCGGTGCCCGCATAGATGGTCGACGGCGTCACGGGGTCGATGGCCTGGACGAGAACGAACGGGGCCGGGGCGTGCGACCCGGTCCAACGACCACCCGCGTCGATGCTCTTGAAGACGCCGGAGCCGTGGGTGCCCGCGTAGAGGGTGGTCGGCGTCAGGGGGTCGATGGCCAGGGCATCGACGTAGATGTCGTCGTACAGGCCGCCGTCGGAGGCGCTCCAGCTGGCGCCGCCGTCAGCGCTCTTGAAAAGACGGCGGGGATAGCTCGAGATGCTCACATAGAGGATGGCCGGCGTCTGGGGGTCAATTGCGAGGGCCCGCACGTACCCGTCTGGCAGGCCGGTGTTCGCCGCGATCCAACTCGTGCCTCCGTCAGTGCTCTTGAAGACGCCCGCCCCGTAGGTCCCGGCGTAGAGCGTGGTCGGCGTCAACGGGTCGATGGCCAAGGCCCTGACGTCGACACCGGTCAAGCCTGTGTGGGTCCAGCTGCCGCCTCCGTCGGAGCTCTTGAAGACGCCACTGGACTCGGCGCCGGCGTAGATCGTGGTCGGGCTCTCGGGGTCGATCGCGAGGACGAGTATTCTGGTGGCTGCTGGCCCGTTGGTCGTCCAGACGTTGACTCCCGCGTCGGCACCGTGAGGGCCGGCCAGCCACACGAGGGTCGACGACAGCGCGACCGCGAAGAGCCTGAGCAGGGTCTCCTTCATTCCGCGACCCCTGGTCACAGGGTGCAGCTTGGCCTCTGGAGGCGGAGACGCCTATCCGGTTGATCCTGGATGCGGTATCGGGGAAGTGCCTGACCCGGAGGGTCGGGCGGGCCTGCTAAGCTGTCGGTCATGGACACCGAGGAGTTCCGACGGCACGCCCACGCCTTCGTCGACTGGATGACCGACTACCTGGCCGAGGTCGAGCGTTATCCCGTGCGTGCCCAGGTCAAGCCCGGTGACGTCGCCGCGAGGCTGCCGCAGACACCACCCGAGCGCGGCGAGCCGATGGAGAAGATCTTCGCCGACTTCACGTCGGTGGTGCTGCCGGGGATCACCCACTGGCAGCACCCGAGCTTCTTCGCCTACTTCCCGGCGAACTCGAGCCCGCCCTCGGTCCTCGCCGAGATGCTCACCGCGACACTCGGCGCGCAGTGCATGCTCTGGCAGACCTCGCCCGCCGCGACCGAGCTGGAGACGCGCGTGCTCGACTGGCTCCGCCAGATGGCGGGCCTGCCCGACGGGTTCACGGGCGTCATCCAGGACTCCGCGTCGAGCGCGATCCTCTGCGCCCTCCTCACCGCGCGCGAGCGCGCGACCGGCTGGCGCGCGAACGACGAGGGCGTCAACGCCGTCGGGCCGCTCAAGGTCTACTGCTCGACCGAGACCCATTCGGCGACGGAGAAGGGCGCCAAGATCGCCGGGCTCGGCATGAGGAACGTCCGCAAGATCGCCGTGGACGACCGGTTCGCGATGCGACCGGACGCGCTCGAGGCGGCGATCCGTGAGGATCTGGCGGCGGGGGCCACGCCGATCTGCGTCGTGGCCTCCCTGGGGACGACGGGCGTCGGCGCGATGGACCCGCTGCGCCCGATCGGCGAGGCGTGCAGGCGCCACGGGGTGTGGCTTCACGTCGACGCCGCCTGGGCGGGGAGCGCCCTGATCCTCTCCGAGCACCGCGGGTTGCTCGACGGCATCGAGCACGTGGACAGCTTCGTGTTCAACCCCCACAAGTGGCTCTTCACCAACTTCGACTGCTCGGCCCACTACGTGCGCGACCCGGACGCCCTCGTGCGAACGCTCGAGATCCTGCCCGCGTTCCTCAAGACGCGCGAGCGCGGCCACGTGACCGACTACCGCGACTGGAGCGTCCAGCTCGGACGCCGCTTCCGCGCGCTCAAGCTCTGGTTCGTGATCCGCTCGTACGGTGTGGCGGAGCTCCGACGGATGGTCGCCGCGCACATCGCGCTGGCGCGCGAGGCCGCAGAGTGGATCGCGGCGGCGCCCGACTTCGAGCTGATGGCGCCGCGGAGCCTCGCCCTGGTGAACTTCCGCTACCATCCGGCCGGTCTCGACGATGGAGCGATGCTCGATCGGCTGAACGAGCGGCTGCTCGAGGCGCTGAACGACAGCGGTGAGCTTTATCTGACGCAGAACCGTGTGCACGGCGCCTACGCGATCCGCCTCGCGATCGGCCAGACCACGACCCGACGCCGCCACGTCGAGGCGGCGTGGGAGAAGATCCAGACGACCGCGCGCGCCCTCCCCGCGTAACGCGCGATCCGCGCCGCCTCAGCCCCGGAGCGCCCGCTCGATCTCGTCGAGGTGCTCTCGGCGGTGCTCGGCGCGCAGCAGGTTGACCGGGGTGCCTGCGGCCACGTTTCGCACGACGAACTCGTCCGGCAGCGCCTTGACCTTGCGATCGACCGCCTCGGCGATCGAGACCGCCAGGTCGGCCGCCCGCCGCGGGAGCAACGCGAGGAGCAGCGGCTTGGCGGCGTCGTTGATCCAGTCGACGGCGGCGTGATCGAGCACCGGCGGCACGGCGGACGGCCCCGCGCGCTCCCAGCGCTCGAGGAGGACCAGGACCCGCTGGTCCCAGAACGCCAGGTGACCCAGGACGCCGGCGATCGTCCAGCCGGCGCTCATCGGGCGGCCGAGCTCCTGGTCGGTCAAGCGCCGGACGAGCGCGCGCAGCCGCTCGCGCTGAGCATCGTTCTCACCGACGTACGAACGATCGACGTTCATCGGTCTCTCCTCTTGCAGGGCGTCCGCCTGGACGCTAGGCTCCCGCGACGAGCTTGAGGTCCTCGACCAGCATCCCGTAGAGCCGCGCCTGCTGCGTCGCGTCCTCGCCGCGCAACACGGCGGAGGGGTGCAGCGTGGCGATCGTCTTCTCGCTCCAGCGCGTCGGAAGGAACCGGCCGCGATCCCGTAGCAGCCGGAAGTCAGGGCCGACGATCACGCGCGCGGCGGTCGCGCCGAGGCACACCAGCACCCCGGGCTTGATCGCCGCGATCTCGGCCTCCATCCAGGGCCGGCAGGCCGCGATCTCGCTGAGGCGCGGCGTCTGGTGGATGCGGCGCTTGCCCCGCTCGACGAATTTGAAGTGCTTCACCGCGTTCGTGACGTAGAGCCGCGCGCGGTCCAGGCCCACCTCGGCCAGGGCGCGGTCGAGCACCTCGCCCGCCGGGCCGACGAACGGCGCGCCCTTCAGATCCTCCTGGTCGCCCGGCTGCTCGCCGACGAGCACGATGCGAGCCTCGGCGGGACCGCGGCCGAAGACGGTCTGGGTCGCCCGGCGGTAGAGCTCGCACCCGGTGCAGCGCGCCGCCGCCGCCCGGAGCTCGGCGAGGCTCGCGCCGGCCGGAACGAACGGCGCGGCGCCCGCGCCCTGCTGCTCGAGCCTCAGCGCCTCGTCGGTCTCGGCGCGATGGGCCTCGCGCCGCGTCTGGGCGGCGAGCGCGTTGAGCCTTCGCACCTGCGGGTCGCACGTGTCGTTCAGGAGATCGCGGTTCTCGCGGACGAGCCGCCAGAGCACGTCGTACAGCACCTGCCAGCGCGCGGGATCGGCGGCGCTCGCCGCCTGCCGCGCCAGATCCAAGAACTGGCGCGGCACGCGCGCGGCGCCAGGCGCCGGCGCGTCGTGCGCTGCGTTCGTCGGCGCTTCGCCCGGCGCGGCCTCGCGCCAGCCCACCTCCGCCGGGGCGACACCCTCGCGCAGGAGCGCGCGCGCCGCAGACTGCCAGCCCTCGAATGTCGGCGTGATCGCGACCGTTCTCATGGCCCGGACTTCCGGCCCCCCAGGCAGCGGGCGAGGAAGTTCTCCACTTCAGAGTAATGTCGAAGCGCATTTCGCCAGTTGCCGTACTCGCGCCGGTGCCCCTCGTCGGGGAAGACGACGGAGCGCACGTCTTTCCCGGCCCGATTGAGCGCGGCGATCATCTGCTCGGACTCCCGGACGTTGACGCGGATGTCCCTGGCGCCGTGGATGATGAGCAGGGGGCGCTTGACCTGGTCCGCCTTGAAGAGTGGCGACTTCGCCTCCAAGCGCCGGCGATCCTCGGGACGGCTCGGGTCGCCGACGTATTTGTGAAAGAGCGGCATGACCGACACCTTCCAGTACGGTGGCACCGTCTCGTAAAACGAGACCAGGTTCGAGATGCCCACGATGTCGACACCGCAGGCGAAGACATCGGGGGTGAACGTCATGCCGACGAGCGCGGCGTATCCGCCGTAGCTGCCACCGTAGATCGCCACCCGCGCCGGATCGGCGACGCCGCCGGCGACCGCCCATCTCACGGAGTCGATCAGGTCGTCATGCATCTTGCCCGCGTACTCGCCAACCGCCAGCTCGCGGAAGGCACGCCCGTAGCCGGTCGAGCCGCGGTAGTTCACCTGGAGGACAGCGTAGCCTCGGTTGGCCAGGAACTGAACGACGGGAGCGTAGCGCCAGTAGTCGCGGGCCCAGTGCCCGCCGTGGACGACGAGCACCATCGGTCCCGGGGCCCCGAAGCCCGGCGGGCGCGTGAGGTACCCGCGGAGGCGGACGCCGTCGCGGGCGCTCAGCGTTATCGGCTCGGTCGTGCCCAGCGCGTGAGCGAACTGGACCATCTGCGAACGACCGAGAAGGTGTGTCTCCCCTGTCCGCCGATCGACGAGATAATTCTCGTACCCCTTCTCGGTGAACACCTCGACAGTCACGAGGCGCTCACCGTCGTCGAAGCTCAGGATGCGGAGGCCCGTCGGCGAATGCCGCCGGAGAACCGCCAGGTCCGCCTCGAGCGCCGCGTCGAAGAAACGGATCGCCTGGCGGCCAGGATCCGTGACGACGGCGAGCGGTTCTCGTGTCCGCTCGCTCATGCCCACCCACTCGAGGTCGAGCTCGGGGTCGTCGTGCACGAGCGACTCTGCCCCGCTGGCGAGATCCACGCGGACCAGCGAGAGCCGGTCGCGCCCGCGGCTCGAGAGGAGCCAGAGCCCGCGGTCGTCGGGGGTGACGCCGAGCATCTGGAGGTTGAACTCCTCGAGGTCGAGGGGCTGCAGCACCGCCCAGCCGCTGTCACGGAGGACCTCGAGATGCCGCACGTCGGGGCCAACGTGGCGGATCCGGCCGCGCACGCGTCCCTCCGAATCCGTCAGCCACTCCGTGACATCGCCGGGATTTTCCGCGATCAACGCGTGCTCGCGTGTGGCGAGATTCACTCGGTAGAGATCGAACACGGCCCGGTCGCGCTTGTTCCACGCGATGACGATATGGTCGGGATCGGAGCGGATCACCCGGTCGATCCAGGCACGGCTACCGGGAAACGGGGTCAGATCAACGGGCGGGTCATCCGGGCGCTCGATCGACGCGAGGTACACGTGGTGGTTCTCGTCGCCGTTCTCGTCTTGAAGATACAAGGCGTGGCGGCTGTCGCGCGCCCACGTGAACCAGTAAATCGCCCGCCGCGAGTGGGTGTCGATGGGACGGGTATCGTTCCGGCCCAACGTGCGGACGTGAATGGTGCTGCGGCCGCCGTGGGAGGTGATCCACCCGAGTCGCGTGCCGTCTGGCGATACGCGGTAGCCCCAGTTGGCCTCGCGGCTGGCGAAGAAGTGGCTCAGCGCGATCAGCTCGGGGGGCGCGGCGCCGGCCGTGGTGTCGGCGGCAGGCGCCGGCGGAGCGGGCGGCGCCACGGCGCACCCCGACGCCAGGACGGCCGACAGCACGATCGCGGGAGCGGAGGCATGCCTGTTCACGTGCTCCTCCTCCGGACACCGTGGCCGAAGAAGCCGCCGGCGGGTCGGCCGTGGGCGTGCCAGTGGTCGGGGATGTTGCGCATGTGGTCGTCCACCCAGAACTCCCCGAACCGCGTCGTGGCGACCCTGGTCAGATGCTCGCGCATGTGCGCGACGTGCTGGTCGGGGGGCGTGGTCCCGTGATACCGCCAGACGACCATGGGAACCTCACAGATCTCACACTCCGCGATCCAGCAGATCTCGTCCTCGTAATGCCACGGGGTGATCCGCGCGGCGCGGCAGAGGTCGCAGCCGTCGACACGGGTGAACCCGGTGCTCATGCTCGTACCCTACCTCATTTCGTCGCGCTCGCTGTGCTCGCCTCGCGTCGCCACGACGCCGAGGCCCGCGACCATGAGCGCCGCGGCCAGGAGTCCGAAGACGCGCTCGTAGCCGCCGAGCGCCACCATGAGGAGCGCGGCGCCGACGGGCGCGAGGGCGCGCGCCCCGTTGGCGCCGAGCGCGATTGCCCCGCTGATCGAGCCGTAGTGGCGTGACCCGAAGATCTCCGCGATGATCGTCGCCCGCGCGAGCGTCGCCATGCCGTTGGCGGCGCCGAGCATGACCAGCATCGGCACGAGTGTCGGGAGGCGCGCCGCCAGCGCGAGCTGGGCGAGCGAGACCGCCTGGACGAAGAAGATCACGCCGGTGACGGCCCGGTGGCCGAAGCGCGCGGCGATCGGCGCAAAGACGAGCCGTGCGGGCAGCTGCATGGCGCCCATCCAGCCGATCATCGCGGCGGCCACGGTCGGGGAGTAGCCGCGATCGGTGAGATAGGGGATGAGATGGATGGTGACCGAGATCGTCGCAAAGTTTGCGACGAAGAACGCGACCGCCAGCACCCAGAAGACCGGCATCCGTACCGACGCGCCGAGCGTCAGGCCCGGCACCGGGACCTCCGCGCCGTCGGCGCCCGCGGGCGACGGGCGAAGCGGGGCCGGCCGGAGGATGAGCGCATGGAGCGGAATGGTGATCACGGCCAGGATGACGGCAAGAGCGAGCAGCGCGCCCCGCCAGCCGAGCCGTGTGACGAGCCATGCCTCGAGCGGCATGAAGATGGTGCTGGCGAGCGCGCCGGCCAGCGTGACGGTGAGGAGCGCCTTGTCCCTCCCGCGAGTCCTGAACCAGCCGACGACCGCGGCGAACGCGGGCTCGTAGAGCGTCGCGGCGAGGGCGAGCCCCGTCAGGCACCAGACCGCATAGAAAGCGGGAAGGCTCTCGACGCGCGACCAGACGAGGAGGAGCGCCGTCCCCAGACACGATCCCATCGTCATGAGCGCGCGAGCGCCATGGCGGTCGATCCAGCGCCCGACCGGCAGCGCGGCGAGCGCCGCCACGCCCATGCCGACCGAGAAGGCGCCGGTGATCTCGACACGCGACCAGCCGAGGTCGGCCTCCATGGGGCGGAGCAGGACCGGGAAGCCGTAGTAGAGGATGCCCCACGACACGACCTCGGTGAGGGAGAGCGCCGCGACGACGACCCAGCCGTAGTAGAGGCGACCCGAATCGGTCACAGGCGCGTCACTCTATGCGCTCGGCGGACGTCCGTCAACTGGATAGGGTAATGTGATCAGCATGATCCTCGCCCGACGGCGGACCGGCCAGCGCGGGTTCGGCCTCATCGAGATCCTGCTCGTGCTGGTGGTCGTCGCGTTGGCCGGCTTCCTGCTCGTCCGCTACCTCGGCTCCACCGCGCGGACGGTCGAGATGATCCAGGAGGAGCGTCCGATCGCCCACGCGAGGCTCTCGGCAGACCAGGCCACCCTCGTCTCGGTCCAGGCCATGGTGCGTGCCCACCACGCGCAGAACGGTCAGTGGCCTGCCGACAAGGCCGCCGTGCTGACGCTCCTGCAGAGTCCGCCACGATTCCAGTGCGCCGGGAACGACTTCGAGTACGACCCGGTGAGCGGCGACCTCCGGCTTCTCATCGCCGACGCCGCCCGCTGCTGACCGAGGAGACGGGCGTGGTGGTCAAGGAGATCACACCGGCCGTGGCGGCTGGTCGAGACGGTGTGGTGATACCATCTAAGCGATGAGCGACGCGCCGAAGCCCTCCAACTTCATCCGTGACGCGGTCATCGAGGACCTCCAGACCCGGCGCTTCAAGGGTGTCGTCACGCGCTTTCCGCCCGAGCCGAACGGGTATCTCCACATCGGCCATGCCCAGGCGATCTCGATCGACTTCGGGGCCGCGCGCGAGTTCGGCGGGCGCTGCCACCTCCGGTTCGACGACACCAACCCCGCGAAGGAGAGCCAGGAGTACGTGGACGCGATCATGCGTGACGTGCGCTGGCTCGGCTTCGACTGGGGCGAGCACCTTTACCACGCGTCGGACTACTTCGAGCAGCTCTACGAATGGGCGGTGCAGCTCATCAAGATGGGCAAGGCCTACGTGGACGATCTCACGGCCGACCAGATGTCCGAATACCGCGGCACGCTCACCGAGCCGGGGCGCGAGAGCCCGTACCGCAATCGAAGCGTGGCGGAGAACCTGGGCCTCTTCGAGCGCATGCGCCACGGCGAGTTCGAGGACGGCTCGAAGACCCTGCGCGCCAAGATCGACATGTCGTCGGGCAACATCAATCTGCGCGACCCCGTCATGTACCGGATCCGCAAGGCCACCCATCAGCGCACGGGCGACACGTGGTGCATCTATCCGATGTACGATTGGGCCCACGGCCAGTCCGACTCGATCGAGGGCGTGACCCATTCCATCTGCACGCTCGAGTACGAGGACCACCGCCCGCTCTACGACTGGTACCTCGAGCAGCTCGCCATCCATCACCCGCGGCAGATCGAGTTCGCGCGTCTGAATCTCTCCCACACGGTCATGTCGAAGCGGAAGCTCCTCACGCTCGTAGAGGAGGGGCTGGTCTCCGGCTGGGACGACCCGCGCATGCCGACCCTCGCGGGCCTGCGCCGCCGCGGCTATACCCCCGAGGCCATCCGCGACTTTTGCGAGCGTGTCGGGGTCACCAAGGCCGCCAACCTCCGAGACATCGCGCTCCTCGAGCACTGTGTCCGCGAGGACCTGAACCGGCGCGCGCTCCGCCGCATGGCGGTCCTGCGGCCGCTCAGGCTCGTGATCGAGAACTATCCCGAGGAGCGGGTCGAGGAACTCGACGCCGTCAACAACCCCGAGGACGCGCGGGCCGGTACGCGCAAGGTGCCCTTCTCCCGCGTCCTCTACATCGAGCAGGACGACTTCCGCGATCCCCCGCCGCCCAAGTACTTCCGGCTCTCGCCCGGCGCCGAGGTGCGCCTGCGCTACGCCTACGTCGTCAAGTGCACGGGCGTGGTGAAGGGGCTGGGCGGGGAGGTCACCGAGGTGCGCTGCACCTACGACCCCGCGAGCCGCGGCGGCGACTCGCGCGGGCGCAAGGTGAAGGGGACCATCCACTGGGTCTCGGCGTCCCACGCCGTCCCCGCCGAGGTGCGTCTGTATGACAACCTCTTCTCGGTCCCCAAGCCCGACGAGGTGGAAGATGTCAAGACGGTTCTGAACCCACGATCGCTCGAGACGCTGACCGGCTGCCGCGTCGAGCCGTCGCTGGCCGGCGCCGCGCCCGAGTCGCGCTACCAGTTCGAGCGCCAGGGCTACTTCTGCGTGGACGGGCCCGACTCGTTGCCCGCGGGCCTGGTCTTCAACCGCACGGTGGGCCTCCGCGACACCTGGGCAAAGATCGAGGCGGCCCGCGCCTGACCGACGTCGTCGCGTCTACGTCGTCACCCGTCGCGCCTCGTTCGCCGCCCGCCAGAGGTACCAGGCCGCCACCGAGCGGTACGGCTTCCAGCGCTCGCCGTACGCGCGGAGCGCCTTCGGCGTCGGCCGGGCGCGACGGCCGTAGGCGACGCGGAAGCCCTCGCGCACGCCGAAGTCGTCCACCGGCAGCACGTCGCGCCGCCCCAGCGTGAAGATGAGCAGCATCTCCACGGTCCACCGACCCACGCCGTAGATCTGCGTCAGCCGTGCGATGATCTCGTCGTCGCCGAGCCGCCCGCAGGCGCGCCGTGTCGGCACCACGCCTTTGACGGCGTGGCGCGCGATGTCCTTGAGCGCGCGGACCTTGGCGCGCGAGAAGCCGGCACGGCGGAGCGTGGTCGCCCGCGTCGCGAGCACGGCCGTCGGCGTGGGAAAGCGCCCGCTCGGGAAGAGGGCGACGAAGCGCTCGAGGATGGTCTGGGCGGCCCGCCCGTTGAGCTGCTGGTGGGCGATCGCGCGCGACAGGGCCTCGTACGGCGAGCGCGTCTCGGGCGCGAGGCCACACGGGCCGTGACGGCGGATGAGCGCGCGCATCACCGGGTCACGCGCGAGATGGAGCGAAGCCTTGGCCATCATCGAAGCACGGTGCGCTATGGTATCAGGGGGTGTCCGGCGTCGTCTCGATCGTATACTCAGGGCGAGGCATCGTGATGGCGATTCGGGTCGAGCGCGCGTGACCGACGAGCCCCGCGCGACGTTCTTCTCCCTCACCCCGAACCGGGTGCTCGAGGCGGTCGAGGTCGGGGGCCTCCGCTGCACCGGGCGCTGCCTGCCGTTGCGAGCGTTCGAGAACCGCGTGTACGAGGTGGAGCTCGAGGACGAGCGGCGCCTCATCGTGAAGTTCTACCGGCCCGGTCGCTGGTCGCGCGAGACGATCCTCGACGAGCACGGCTTCCTGGCCGACCTGGTGGCCGCCGAGGTGCCGGCGGTGGCGCCGCTCGACCTCGGCACCGGCGGGACGCTCGGCGAGATCGAGGGAATCCACTACGCCGCGTTTCCCAAGGTCCGCGGGCGCACGCTCGACGAGCTCGATGCGGAGCAACGTCGCCGGATCGGCCGGACCATCGGTCGCATGCACGCGGTGGGCGCCGCGCGCGATGCGCCCCAGCGGCCGCGGCTCGACGTGACGAGCCGCATCCGCGAGCCGGTCGAGACCTTGATCACGGGCAACTTCATCCCCGGGACCCTGGCGCCGCGCTATCGTGACGTCGCGCTCCGTATCGCGGACGCCGTCGCCGCGCCGCTCGCCGCCGCGCGCGCCCAGCGCATCCATGGCGACCTGCACTGGGGCAACATGCTCTGGACGTCCGAGGGCCCGATTCTCGTCGACTTCGACGACTGCCTCGTCGGCCCGCCCGTCCAGGATCTCTGGCTCCTCGCCCGCGGCGACTCCGCGGAGGCGCGCCGGGGGCGCGAGGACCTCCTCGAGGGGTACGAGCTCTTCCGCGAGTTCGACCGCTCGACCCTCGCCCTCTGCGAGCCGTTGAGGGCGCTGCGCATCGTCTACATGTCAGGCTGGATCGCACGGCGGTGGGACGATCCCGCGTTCCCCCCGTCCTTTCCGAACTTCCGGGACCACCGCTACTGGATGCAGGAGTACGAGGAGCTGGTGGCGATCAGTGAGGCGCTCGATCAACGGGCACGCTGGGATACGTGACGGTTTATGATGCTGACATGGAACGTATAGACGCTCGGCGGCACGGCCGGCGCGGGGTGGTCAAGACGAGTCCCGCCCCTTCGGCCGCCTCGGGCTCCGATCCCTTGATCGACGAGCCCGCCATCGAGCACGCGCCCGGGGTCCGAGACGAGCAGGTCGTCGAGCACGAGCCAGTGGTCCCGCTCGCCGAGCCAGAGCGCGAATTCGCGGCGCGCGTGCCGCCGCCGGTGCCGGAGCCGCCACGCCCGACGACCCGGCGCGCGGTCTTCTACGACGTGGAGAACGCGAGCCAGCCCGGCCATATCGCGCGGGTCATCGAGCACCTCGCCATCGACCGCCTGGGCCAGCGCACGGAGCTCGTGGCGGTCGGAAACTGGCGGGTGATCGGCGCCGACACGGCGCGCCTGCTCGCCCGGCATGGCGCCCAGCTCGTCCACAGCGCGCCCTCTACCGGCGTCAAGGACTGGAGCGACCTCCGCATCGCGGTGAGCGCGGGGGTGTGGTTGGCCGGCGCTCGGCCCGGCGACGTGCTGGAGATCGTGTCGGACGACCGCGCGTTCGACGCCGTGGGCGACGTGGCGGCGGCGCTCGGCATCGCGTTCCACCGGTTCTCCTATCGCACGCTCACCGGCGCGCCACAGGCGACGCCGCTCGAGCCCGACACGGCGGGGACGGCCCGACGCCGCGGGCGGCGAGGACGTCGCGGCCGACGCGCTCCCGCGGCTCTGGCCGAGCCGCGACGCGCCGAGCCGCGTCATCACGAGCCGGCGCACGCGGCCCACACCGGCGAGGCGCACACCGCGCCCCACGACGAGCTCGTCCAGGTCGTCCGTGAGCTGGCCCAGCACTCGCCGAATGGCGCCGTCCTGATCGACACTCTCGCCCGGGAGCTCAAGGCACGAGGCTTCAGCCGAACGCCTGGATCGCCCCGCCTCGTCACGCGGCTCCGCCGGATCAGGGAGCTCTCCGTGAGTCCGACGGGCATGATCACGCTGGTGGGGGAGGCGGCGCTCCCGGAGCCTGTTGCGGCGACGGTTGGGGAGGGAGGCGAACCCGAGCCGGGGAAGGAGCGGCGCCGGCGGCGGGGGCGGCGGGGAGGAAGGGGGCGGCGCCGCCCGCCTGCGGCGGTCGCCTGAGCGGCGCGAGAGGTCCTAGAGCCGGCTCTGCGCCTTGCTGCGTGTCGAGGACGCCCAGACCGACAGCGACTCGAATACCTTGCCGGCGAGGCGGGAAAGGTCGGGATCGCGCGCGCCCATGATCAGCACGGTGTCGCCGGCGTGCGCCTCGCTCAGCACCCACTGGCGAACGGCGTCGTGGTCGCGGGCGTATCCGCAGTGCATGCGTTCGGGCAGGTCACCCGCCAGGAGGTGGCTCGAGATGTCCTTCGCCGCAGTGCCGCCCGCGTAGAAGACCTCCGCGTAGCAGAAGCGGTCTTGAGGCCGCAGGAGCCGCGGGAGTAAGTCCTTGAGGTCGGGACGCAGAAAGCGGGCCGGGCCGAACCCGTGGGGCTGAAAGACGACAACGACGCGCGGCGCGCTGGCCTGCGCCGTGGTGACGGCCGCGCGGATCTTCTCGCCATTGTGCGCGTAGTCGTCCACGACGCGGATGCCGCTCGCGGTCGTGCCCACCACCTCGAACCGGCGCGCGACGCCAGGAAAGCGTGCCAGGAGGGCCTCGATCTTGAACGGATCGACCCCCAGCTCGAGCCCGATCAGCGCGGCGGCGGCGGCGTTCTCGAGATTGTGCAGACCGGGCTGCGGGATGTCGATCACGATGCTGCGGCCCTCGACGCGCAGCACGCCTGTGGCGCGGCGGGGGCCTACGCTCGTGACCCACAGGCGCGTGTCGACGCCGGGCGAGACGCCGTACGTGGACGCCTTGAATCGGCGCCCGAGCGCGGCCGCCTCCGGACACGCCCCGTTGACGAGGAGCCGGCCGCAATTCTCGGCGAAGGCCGCGAACTGCGGGCGAAGCGCAGGGAGCTCGGCGTGGTCGCGGCTCACGTTGTGGACGAGACCGATCGCGGGTCGGTAGCCGGCGAGGGTGCCGTCGGACTCGCACGCCTCGGCGACGACGGGGCCCTCGGCGGGGCCGGCGATGAAGCAGCCGCCCGTGCCCTCGCCCACGAGCGCGGCGCCGCCCAGGACGGTGGCGGGCACGCCCCCCTCGCGCAGGAGCCAGGCGACCATGCCGAGGATGGTGCTCTTGCCGCTCGTCCCCGAGACGGCGATACCCGGACCGCCGGCATTGACGACCTCGGCGAGGAGCTGTGGGCGGGAGACGCAGTGGAGGCCGAGCGCGCGCGCCGCCCGCATCTCGGGCGTGTCGGCCTCGACCGCCGCGGAGTAAACGAAGCGGTCGATCGCTCGCGTGACGGCGGCTCCGTCGTGTGGCGCGAGCTGGATTCCCAACCCCTGGAGCCGGGCGGCGATCTCCCGGTTCTTCCCCTGGTCGAACGAGCGGTCGGAGCCCTGGACGTCGTGACCGCGCGCTCGCACCAGGGAGGCGAGCGGGTTCATCCCGGCACCCGCGACGCCGGAGAAGTGATACCGCATCGCAGTCAGCCTCTCACCCGTCTCGCAGAGCTCCGACGCTTCGCCCGCTTGCCCGGCCCACTCGTCAGTGAAGGTCGTTTCTGACCATCTTGACGCCGGGAATCTTGCTTATCACATCCGCGGCACGGTTCTTCACGCGAGAGTCCGGCACCTTCCCCATCAGGGTCACCACACCCGCGTCCGAGCGCACCTTGATGTCGGCTTCCTTGAGGGGCTGGTCCTTCTGGAACCGCTCCATGACGGCCTTCTCGATCTCGTCATCCCTGGCGTCCACCGCCTTACGACTCGAGTCGGGCACGATCTGCAGGGCATTCTTGACACCCTTCACGCCCTTGACCTTCCTCGTGACGTCTTCCGCGGCCGCTCGCTCCTTTTCGCTGCCTACCTTCCCGAGCAGCGTGACCACGCCATCCGTCGTGTCGACGGTGATGCGCCGCGCTTTCGTCCGGCCGTCGGCGATGAGCTTGGTCTTGGTCTTGGTCGTGATCCACGAGTCCTTCATGAAGCGGCCGCCACCGGACTCCTTGGCCTTGGGCTCGGTGGTCTTCGACTGCGACAGGGTCAGGCCCGGCGAGAGAACCAGAACGATCACACTGAGCAGGAGCAGGGGCCATTTCATAGTGTGCGCGCCTCCTTGACGCGTCATGGCTTGCTCAGAGCGGGCGCAAGCGGACCCGGAAGTCGACGTTGTCCCGTACCCACTTCCACAGGCGCGTCTGGTCGCCCGGATCGACCCCGGCGACGAGCTGAGCGCGCCAGCCCTTCATCACCTCGGACTCGGTCGTCCAGAGCTTGACCCGTTGCCGCGGGACTTGCTTCCGCCAGAGCTCTCCGACCTTGGGGTTCGGATAGATCAGCCGCACGGTCAGGTTCCGTGACAGGTACTCGAGCGGGCCGAGGTCGATCCGCTGGTACATCGCCGTCGAGCCGGGCTTGACGTTCGGGGTCGGCACGTCGGGAACGCCGTCGGTCACCAGCATGACCGTGATCGGGCTCAAGACGAGGTTGCGCTCCTTGGCGATCCGGGCCACCTGGGCGAAGAAGACGTTGAAGTCCGTGAGCGTGTCGGTGGGCGGGAACCAGCGCTTGAGGTCCGTCTCGATCTGCGCGATGTCCTTGCCCGCGAAGTCGAGGATCGGGTGGAAGGCCTTGGGCTCGTTCGACTCCTTGCCCCCGATGGCGGCGACGAACAGCTCGCGCGGCTGGCTGAGCCCGCCCAGGCCGTTGAGGTGACCATAGAAGTAGTACCCGAGGAAGCTCATGGCGTGGCCGTAGTCCCCGGACTGGACGAACGAGCCACTCGTATCGACCCCGATGAACAGGCTCTCCCTCAACCGATGGTCGGTCGCCGGCTGCGCCAGGGCCGGCGTCGCGAGCCAGGTGGAGGCGAGCAGGACGACGCTGAGCGAGCAGGCGCGGCGGCTCACAGGTTGCCCTGCCTTCTCGGCTGCAGGTGCATCGCCGAGAGGGCCTCCCGCGCCTCCATCACCTCTTTCAGGCTCTTGAACGGCAGGCTGAAGACCGGCCGGGCCGTCGCCAGGACCATGCCGAAGTTCAGTGCGGCGGCCAGGACGTGCAGAACGGGCAGGCCCAGATACTCGAGGAGCTGATCGCTCCTTTCGTGGAGCCAGACGATCTCGCGCTTGAAATCCGCCAGCGGCTCCCGCCACCACGCAGGCTCGGCGGCCGGCTTCACCGGGCGACCCTCGGGCGTGTCCATGGGCTGCCGCGAGATGACGGCGAGCAGCGGCGGCGTCCCGTACTGGCCGAACAGGAACCACGTCATGCCACGGATGCCGATCCAGCCGAACGTCGCGATGCCGAGCGTGAACGCGAGGCCGGGGTGAAACTTCTCCCCGGTCTGCTGGACGATCCAGGGCGTGATGGCGTCGACCATCTCGCGGTAGAGGAACATGACCTCGAAGAACATGACGAAGAGCTCGACCAGGACGATCTGGATGAGGAACTTCAGCTCCCGCTTCTTGACCGCGTCGACGAGCGCCTGGACGCAGGCGAAGCTCCCCATGATCAGGAGGAGCAGGAAGAACCAGAGCAGCACCCCGGTCGCCTTCGGGACCTGGTCGGTGCCAGCGAGGTCGGCGAGCACCTGCGACAGGGTTGGCATCAGCGTGAACGTGAAGATCGTGGCCTCGAGCGCGCACCAGAAGATCAGCATCACGAACGCGAGCCACGGGATGCCGGGCCGGAAGTATTGGTCCGACATCCGACCTGTCACCGCCATCGGCAGGGTGACGAGCTGGCGGGCCGCGCCGAAGAGGAGCGTTACGGCGAGGTGGCCCAGCGTGGCGAGCCAGCCGACCATCACCGCGCCGACCCGGACCAGACCGACCCAGAACATCCAGACCGCACGGGCCGCGTCCCACCACGCCATCAGGAGGGTCGAGATGAAGTCGATCCGCCGTGATCGGAACGGCAGGCTGTAGACGGCGAGCCCCGTGCACCAGGCGGCGGCGAGGCCGAGGAGCAGGGGGAACAGGAGCAGGACACACTTGGCCGTCACCGACCCGGCGGACGCCGAGTCGAGGAAAAAGCCGATCAGGATCTGCTGGAGCCGCGGAATCCAGGCGATCGGCGACGCGGCGAGCTCGGCGAGCCCGCGCCACGCCTCGGGGAATGTGGCGATGATCCGGTCAATCATCTGAGTCCCTCCATACTGAGTCCTCCTTGATTAGGGGCCTTGACGATCGGCGTGATCAGGGCGCGGCACTGCCGTCGTGGGCGGCCCGCCGGCGCTCTGCTCCCCGCCGGGCGGAACCGTGGGGTTGCGGTCGATCTCCATGAGCATTCGACGCTCGAGCGCCTGGCGCGCCTGGACGTCGATCCTGTCGGGCTTCGCCACGGTCACCGCGCGGACCTCGGAGGCTCGCCCCCTGGCCGGCGTCGCCACGGGGGTCGGCTCCCGGTGGCCGATGCGCCGCAGGATGCGGGCGACGTAGCGGCGGGTCTCCCGATAGGGCGGGACCCCGCGATACACGACGACCGCCTGCTCGCCGGCGTTGTAGGCCGCGAGCACGAGGGGCAGGTTGCCATTGAACCGGTTCATCAGGCGGCGGAGGTGGCGAACGCCGCCCTCGATGTTCTTGTAGGGGTTGAAGGTGTCCTCCACGCGGAGGCTCGAGGCGGTCAGCGGCATCAGCTGCATCAACCCGCGGGCGCCCTTGCGCGACACCGCGCGTGGGTTGAACTCGGATTCGGCCTCGACGATCGCCGCCACCAGGAGGGGCGAGATGCGATAGCGGATGGCCACCGCCCTGATGTGCGCCTCGATCTCCACCGCGGAGAACTCGTCGGTCGCGGCCTCGGCGGAATCCTCGCTACGCGCGATGCTCACGATCTCGCGAGCGGTCTGCGCGGCGTTCGGCCGCGACAGAAGGTACGCGGGGACGATCGTGAGCACCAGGACGATGAGCCCGAGCACGGGAGGCGTGAGCAGAGGGGTCCCCTCGCGCGCTGCCCGAGTTCGGCTCTCCGTTCCCGTCTGCTCCAACCAATCCAACACGTCTCCTCCGGTTCTGGGGTCTGGTAGACAGTCGTCGGGATTGGATACACCTGTGTCAAATACCAGCGGCACGCAACAGCAGTGCCAGACTTTCGCCCGCGGCCACACAGGGCTGTGTTTTCGCTGAGTTAGCTCACGATCGTTGAGCCCGTCTCACGGGGGTCCCCGCGTCAGCGGCCCGACATAGTGGTGCCATCCGGTCAGCCCTGCGGACACCAACTGCCAGCGGGGCACTCAGTTTGACTTGCCGGTGGCTTCGCGTAGGCTAGGGCCTCGCCGTTTTTCCCAGGAGGGAGACACCATGGCCGAGAGCGAGACCTACCGACGGGGCCGTGAGATCCGCCGCCAGTTGCTGGGCGACGATTACGTGCAGCAGGCGAATCGGACGACGTACAACGATCCCACGATGCGCAAGTTCATCGACCTCGCCACCGAGACCGTCTTCGGCGCCTTGTGGGCGCGCCCGGGGCTCGACCTCAAGACGCGCACGCTCGTCTGCGTCGTGTCCGACGCGGCCACGGGGCGCGAGCCCGAGCTGGCGATCCATTTGCGCATGGCGCGACGCCAGGGCTGGACCGAAGACGAGCTGACCGAAGTGCTGCTCCACATGTCGGGTTACGTCGGGGTGCCCATTATCCGGGAGGCGCTGCTCACGGCGAAGAAGGTCTTCGCAGAGCTCGGGACCGCATGAGACACGCGATCGCCGTGATCCCGGGCGACGGGATCGGCAAGGAGGTCGTGCCCGAGGGCAAGCGCGTCCTCGACGCCGCCGGTCGCCGGTTCGGCTTCGACTTCGAGTGGACGACGCTCGACTGGAGCTGCGAGCGCTACGCGCAGACCGGGCGGATGATGCCTCAGGACGGCCTCGACCAGCTCCGGCGGTTCGAGGCGATCTTCCTCGGTGCCGTCGGATTTCCGGGTGTGCCCGACCACGTCTCGCTCTGGGGGCTCCTGATCCCGATCCGCCGCGGCTTCCGCCAGTACATCAATCTGCGTCCGGTGCGCCTGCTCAAGGGGGCCCGGTCACCGCTCGCCGGACGGGGGCCGGCCGACATCGACATGCTGATCGTGCGCGAGAACAACGAGGGCGAGTATTCGGAGATCGGCGGGCGGCTCTATCGGGACACACCGGAGGAGCTCGCCGTGCAGCAGGCGATCTTCACGCGTCGGGGCTGTGACCGCGTCATGCGCTATGCCTTCGAGCTGGCCCTCACGCGACCCCGCCGGCACGTGACCTCGGCGACCAAGTCGAACGGGATCATCCACAGCATGCCCTACTGGGACGAGCGCTTCGCCGCGATCGCGAAGGAGTATCCGAGCGTCACCACCGCCCAGTACCACATCGACATCCTGGTCGCCCACTTCGTGCAGCATCCGGACTGGTTCGACGTCGTCGTCGCCTCGAACCTCTTCGGCGACATCCTCTCCGATCTCGGGCCCGCGATCGCCGGCTCCATCGGGCTGGCGCCGGGCGGGAACATCAACCCCGAGAAGGAGTACCCGTCGATGTTCGAGCCCGTGCACGGCTCCGCCCCCGACATCGCCTCCAAGGGAATCGCCAACCCCATCGCACAGATCTGGACCGGGGCGATGATGCTCGAGCACCTGGGCCACGCCGAGGCGGCGCGCGCGGTGGTGGCCGCGATCGAGCGTGTGGTGGAGGAGGGCGGGACACTGACGCGCGACCTCGGCGGTCGGGCGTCGACCACCGAGGTCGGTCAGGCGATCGCGGCGCGGCTCTAATGAGTCTCGTGAAATAGATTGACGGGATTCATCGAGTATCCTGCGATGCTAGGGAATGCCATCCACCAGCCGCGGATCCCGTCGGGATTTTGCTGCGTTGGAAGCGCGTCGGTACGAAGCCGCGCGGTTGTTCGCGCGCGGCGAATCGCAAGCGGCCGTCGCCCGCGCGCTTGGCGCGACGCGAGCCGCCGCCCACCGCTGGTTTCATGCCTGGCAGGACCAAGGCCGCACAGCTTTGAAGGCAGCCGGCCGTGCGGGGCGCAAGCCTCGGCTCGAGGCGTCGCAGCTCGCGCGGGTCGAAGCGGCCCTGCTCAAGGGCCCCGGGGCTCATGGCTTCGCGACGGAGCTGTGGACGTTGCCGCGCGTGGCCACGCTGATCGAGCGGCTCGCACACGTGCGGTACCACCCCGGTCACGTCTGGTACATCCTGCGGCGCCTTGGGTGGTCACTCCAACGTCCCACGCGGCAGGCGCGCGAGCGCGACGAGGCGGCGATCGCGCAGTGGAAGCGCGAGCGCTGGCCGCAGGTAAAAAAAACGCGCGGCGCCGCCGGGCCTGGATCGTCTTCGAAGACGAGAGTGGCGTCTCGCATCGACCGGTGGTCCGCCGCACCTGGGCCCCGCGCGGCCACCCGCCGGTTTTGACCCACACGGGCGGCAACTGGTCGCGCTTGTCGATTGCGGCGGCCTTGGCCTTCCGCTGGGATGGCCGGCGTCGGCGCTGCTACTTCCAGACGCGGCCCGGCAGTTACAACGATCTTGCGCTGATCGGCTTTCTGCGCGCCCTCAAGCGCCACTTCCCAGGCCGCCACATCATCGTGGTCTGGGACGGACTCGGTGGGCACACGAGCCGCGTGATGCGGCAGTATCTCGCTCAACAACGGTCGTGGGTGACGGTCGAACGACTGCCGGGCTACGCTCCAGAGTTGAATCCCGTCGAGCAGATTTGGGGCAACATCAAGCACCGCGAGCTCGCGAACCTCTGCCCGGTCGACATCCTCGCGCTGCGCGGGCCGCTTCGGGCCGGGTTCGCGCGCATCCGTCGCCGACCGTCGCTCGCCGTCGCCTTCTTGCGGCACGCGGGTTTGGCTTTCTAGCATGGTCGTAACCCTATTTCACGAGACTCATTAGCGCTCGTTCGACAGGACCAGCGTCCCGGCCGCGGAGAGCATCCCGCCCATGCCGTTGACGAGGGAGAGCCGCACGTTCGGCACCTGGCGCGGACCGCACTCGCCGCGGAGCTGCCGCGTGGCCTCGATGATCGGGAAGATGCCGTACATCCCCGAGTGCGTGTAGGAGAGGCCGCCCCCGTTCGTGTTGATCGGGAGCTTGCCGCCCGGTGTCGCGCGGCCCTCCGCGAAGAAGTGGACGCCCTCGCCGCGCGCGGCGATGCCGAGCGACTCGAGCATGATGGGCGGCCCGGAGGTGAAGGCGTCGTAGAGCATGATGTGGTCGAAGTCCCGCGGCGCGACGTCAGCCATGCGAAACGCCTTTTCCCCCGCGAGATGTGTCGCCTCGCTGAAGGTGAGATCCCGCATCTGGGTGAGCATGACGTGCTCGGTGGACTCGCCCACGCCGCGGACGTACACGGGCGTCTTGGCGCAGTCCTTGGCGCGATCGGCACGTGTCAGCACGACGGCGCCGCCCGCGTCGGTGACGAGGCAGATGTTGAGGACGTTGAAGGGGTAGACGACCGGTCGCGAGTTGAGGACGTCGGCCACCGTGATGGGCTCGCGGCGGAGCGCCTTCGGGTTGAGCGCCGCCCACTTGCGCGTGGCGACGGCGACCTGCGCCCACTGCTCGAGCGTGGTGCCGTACACGTGCATGTGCCGTGTGGTGATCATGCCGAAGAGCGTCGGGGCCCCGCCGAAACCGAACGGCGCCTCGAACTGCCCCGTGAGGCTCGTGTCGCGCCGCGGGCTCACGCCGACGCCAGAGCGCCCGGACTCGCCGTGCGAGATGACCGCCACGTGGCAGAGGCCGTGGTGGAGGGCGGCCACCGCGTGGCCGACCTCGATGATGAACGAGCAGCCCCCCACCGTGGTGCCATCCACGTAGCGCGGAATGATGCCGAGCGCCTCGCCGAGCAGCGCGGGAGAGTGCTGACCGGCGGTGAAGATGCCGTCCACGTCGGAGACCTTGAGCCCGGCGTCCCGGACGGCGTTGGTGATCGCCTCGAGGTGGAGCGTGAGCTGGCTCTTTCCGGGGAGGTTGCCGATCTCGTCGCTCTCGTCCACGCCGACGATGCAGACCGAACTGGAGAGCGATCTCCCGTCAGCCATGGGGCTCACCGCACCGGCTCGAACAGCGGCAGCGTGATCTCGTCGGTCAGCTTCGAGAACACGACCTGCACCGGCATGTCGCACTTGATGGCCTTGGGATCCGGCTCGACGTTGACGAGGTTGGTCATCAGGCGGGGACCCTCCGCGAGCTCGACCATCGCCAGGACGTAGGGCGGCTTGATCTTCCACGCCTTGTGGAAGGCCTGGTAGGCGATCTCGAACGCGTGGAGCTTGCCCCTGCCGCTCGCCTGGATCCAGCCGATGTCGCGCGCGTGGCAGCGCGGGCAGAGGACGCGCGGATAGAAGAAGGCGTGGCCGCACGCCTGACAACGGGGCAGGAGGAGCTTCCGCTCCCGTAGGCCGTCCCAGAAGGGCTTCGCCTCGGGCGTGATGGGACTGGGCAGCGGGCGATCGAGTTCCATGCGTGTCTCTCCCTGACCTAGCCCTTCGGCAGGCCGAGCGCGCGCTCGCCGATGATGTTGCGCTGGATCTCGCTCGTCCCGGCCGAGATCGTGTACTGCCGCGCCGCCAGCACGCGATTGAACCACCGCGGCGCGTCCGGCACGGTGTCGGAGGGCGCGTTCACCAGCAGGTGCATGCCGAGCAGCTCGCCGGCGACGTCCGCGATCCGCACGCCGAGCTCCGAGCCGCTGAGCTTCAGGATCGAGCCCTCGGGCCCGGGCGGTTCGCCGCGGAGCTGGCGCGTGAGGCTCCGGAGCCGCGTGTACTTGAGCGCCTCACAGTCGATCGCGAGCTGGACGAGCCGCTGGCGGATCCCCGGGTGCTCCCACGCCGGCCTTCCGCCGATGGGGACCCGCCGCGCCAGCGCCATCAGGCGGGCGATCTGCGCCGTGTGACTCCGGCCGCCCGCCGAGTGACGCTCGTACATGAGCGTGGTCGTCGCGACCTTCCAGCCCTGGTTCACCGGGCCGAGCAGGCTCGTCTTCGACACGACCACGTCGGTGAAGAAGACCTCGTTGAAGTGGTGGTGGCCCGTCATCAGCACGAGCGGCCGCACGGTGATGCCGGGCGTGGTCATGGGCACGAGGAGGCAGCTGATCCCCTGGTGCTTCGGGGCATCGGGGTTGGTGCGGGCGAGCAGGATGATCCAGTGGGCGAAGTGCGCCCCGGACGTCCACACCTTCTGGCCGTTGATGATGTAGTCATTTCCCCGATCCACCGCGCGGGTCCGGAGGCTCGCGAGGTCCGAGCCGGCGTTGGGCTCGGAGAACCCCTGACACCAGACCTCGGCGGCGTCGAGGATCGCGGGCAGGTGGCGGCGCTTCTGCGCGTCGGTGCCCCAATGGATGATCGTGGGCCCGACCAGGTTGAGGCCCATGCTCCCGGGCAGGACGGGCGCGCGTGCCGCGGCGTACTCCTCGTCCCAGATGATCCGCTCGATCAGGCCGGCGCCGCGACCCCCGTACTCCTTCGGCCACGTGATCCCGAGCCAACCGGCGGCGTGCATCGTCTTCTGCCACGCGCAGCGGCGCTCGAACGTCTCGCGATTGGATGCGACCCGATCGTCGGCCGGGTCGTCGAGACAGAGGTTGGCGGGGAGGTTCGCCGTGAGCCACTCGCGAAACTCCGTGCGGAACGTGTCTTGGGTCGGTGAGTACTCGAAGTCCATCGAGCGCGAGCCGAGGCTAGTCGGCTCGCGGCGCTCCTGTCAAGATGCACGATCAGCCTCTGTCGGTCGTGTGCCTTCTTGACTTCGCGACTTGCCATTTTCTCCCGAGCACACCCGTGGCCACTCGCCGGGCTCGTCAGAATTCACGCAGTTTTGTCGCCCACGATTTCTGGCACGAATTCTGCCCGCCCCTGGGGTCGCCGGCAGGTGTGTCGGCGACGCGACATGGCGCGATCCAACTCCGGGGGAGCCCACAACTCCAGGGGAGCAGACATGGTCATCAACGCGCGCGCTCTTCTCGCAGCGGTTCTCCTCGTCCTGGTCCCTCTGGCCGCTCGCGCAACCGCCGAGGCTCCGGTCCTCGGGCGCCTCGTGGACTCCGGGCAACTCGGCCGGCCCACCCGACACGCCCACGCCCGCCTCAAGCCCTTCCTGCACCGCGGAGGCGTCGGGAGCCTGGCGCGCGCGAAGGAGGGGGCGGCGCTCTTCGCGCCGACCCCATCCGCGAGGTCCAGGGCGCGCGTTTCTTCCACCGTGGTCGCCGGGTTCGACGGGATCGACGAGGTCTCGACGCTCGCCCAACCCCCGGACGGCGCGATCGCCGTGAGCTCCAGCTACATCGTGGAGGCGGTCAACAGCGCCGTGAGCGTCTGGACCAAGACCTACGACGCGACCGGGCAGCTCTCCGCCGTGACGCGCGCCATCGACGCGGCCAGCCTCGACGTGTTGTTCGGGAACAATCCGGGCTGCTACACCGGCGCCAACGACTTCTTCGGGCTCGTCTCGGACCCGTCGGCCGATTACGACGTCGCCCACGATCGCTTCATGCTCTCCGTGATCTCGTTCGACCAGTTATTCTTCACGTCGAGTGTCTGCATTGCCGTGACCGAAACGGGGAATCCGACCGGCAACTGGTTCATCTACGCGTTCCCCGTCTCGCCCTTCACGTCGCTGCTCGACTTTCCCCGCGCCGTCGTCGGCGCCGACGGCCAGATCTATCTTGCGGGTAATCTCTTCCTCTGTTGCGATGCCCTCGGGGAGCCGATCTTCGACCACGCGCGCGTCTATGCATTCACGGCGACCGACATGTACGTGGGGGGAAACGCGACCGCAAGGTTCGTCGTCGTCGGCAACGATCCTGAAAGCGGCACGCCCGCCGACTCGCTGACGCCGGCTCGGGCGGTTGGGGTCGCCGGGATGTACTTCGTGTCCGCGTCCAGCCCCGTGAGCTCGCACACCGGCTCGGTCGTCACCCTCTGGAGGTGGGCCGATCCCTTTGGAGCCAATTTCTTCGCCCGGCAGGGGTGGGTCACGGTCTCCACGTACACACAGCCGCCGAACGCGCTCCAGCCGAACGCCCTCCCGCCGGGCGTCACGGACTGCACGCAACCGGGCGCCATCTGCGTCACCACGAACGACGCGCGGAACCTCACGGCCCACTGGTCCGGCAACACGGTCTGGGCGGCCCACAACATCGGCTGTACCCAGGCGGGGACGCCGGTCGCGTGCGTGCAGTGGTACCGGCTCGGGAGCCTCGATGGCGCCCCGGCGCTGCTCCAGCAGGGGATCGTGGACGACGGCCGTCCCGGTCAGTACCGCTATTTCCCGAGCGTCGCCGCCGATGGGAACGGAAACGTCGTGCTCGCCTACGCCCACTCGTCCGCGTTGGACTACGCCGGGATTCGCTACACGCCGATCGTGTCGGGCACGCCAGGACTCGAGGTCATGCTCAAGGCCGGCGAGGCGACCCTCGAGGAATCGCGCTACGGGGACTACGCCGCCACGGCGCTCGACCCCCACGACAATCTCACGATCTGGCACGTGGAGGAGTACGCCAAGGATTTCCTGGACGGCGTGACAGGCTGGGGCACCTGGATCAGCGCCGTCCAGATCACGGGTACGCCGACGCCACCGGGTGACTTCTCGATGGCGGCGACGCCGACCTTCCCCGCGCCGGTGCTGCCAGGCGGGAGCCAGAGCTACGCCGTGACGGTGGGCGCGCTGAACGGGTTTACCGGCACCGTGTCCCTCTCCGTGGGTGGCCTACCCAGCGGCGCGAGTGGCTCCTTTTCGCCGAGCGAGGTGGCCGCCCCGGGAACGTCCACACTCGACGTCGCGACGAGCGCGACGACGGTCGGCGGGAACTACACCGTGACGATCAGGGGGACCGCGAACGGCCTCACGCACACGACCACGGTCACCCTCGCGGTGCAGGATTACTCGATCACGGTGAGCCCGTCCTCCCGGACGGTGTCGCGTGGGGGCAGCACGAGCTACGCGGTGACCGTGAATGCGATCAACGGGTACAGCCGCGCGGTCACCTTCACGTCGCCGACCGGCTTGCCACGCGGCGTCACCTTCGGCCCCCTGCCGACGTCCGCGCCGCCGGGGGCGAGCTTTGCGCTCACGCTCAGCGCGAGTCGTAACGCTCGCAAGGGAACCTACACCCTGACCCTCACCGCGACCGATGCGGGGATCACGCGGAGCGCGAGCTTCCAGCTCAGGGTCAGATAGCTCAGAGTCCCCCCTCCGGATTCTCACACGGCGTGTCGTGTGCCCGGCTGGAGTATCATGCGGGCCGACCCGCGGAGGGGCGCTCATGACCAGACCGTCGTCGCCGTGGCCGAAGGGCGCGCGCTGCGCCGTCATGCTCACGTTCGACTTCGACGCCGAGACGCTGTGGCTCGCGCGTGATCCGAAGACCGCCGACCTGCCCGGGGTGATGTCGCAGGGCCGCTACGGCGCGAGGGTCGGCGTCCCGCGGCTCCTTGGCCTCCTCCGCGCCGAGGGCATCCGCGCGACCTTCTATATTCCCGGCTGGGTGGCCGAGCACCACACGGTCGAGGCGTGCGCCATCCGCGACGCCGGCCACGAGATCGGCCACCACGGCTACCGTCACGACTGGGCGGATCCGTCCAAACCCGACGCGGAACGCACCGCCTTCGAGCAGGGGATGAGGGCGCTTCAGAGCGTCCTCGGCGTGACGCCGCGGGGCTATCGCGCCCCGGCCTGGGAGCTCACGCCGATCACGCTCGACCTCGTCCGCAAGCACGGCATGTTCCACTCCTCGAACCTGATGGACGACGTCTACCCCTACCTCCACCCTGGTGAGCCGCCGGTCGTGGAGCTGCCGGTGCAGTGGGTGCTCGACGACGCGCCGTACTTCTTGATGCACCCGCGCCTGGCGCCCAGGCCCATGCAGAGCCCGGAGGTGATCTTCGGCGTCTGGCGCGACGAGTTCCGCGGGTTCTACGAGTGGGGCGGGCTCTTCAACCTCGCGTGTCACCCTCAGGTGATCGGCCACCCGTCTCGGCTCCTCATGCTGCGCCGGTTGATCCGCTTCGTGAAGCGCCACCGGGGCGTCTGGTGGGCGACCGCGAGCGAGGTCGGCGACCACTGGCTCCGGCACACCGGGAAGCGCTGAGGCTCACGACCGGCGGCAGCGTCGACGGGGCCTGGGCCGCCGACGCTCAGTCGCCCACCGGAACGAGGATCGCCCCGGCCTTCTCGCGGAGCGCATCAGGCAACGGCGTCGGCCGCCGAGCGTCCATGTCGAGGTGAACGCCGAGCTGCTCGAGCGTCGCGACTCGCTCGCCGCCTCGCTCGTTGGTCATCACGTGGAGCAGCCGCATCGAGGAGCGGCCGACGTGGAGCACGGCCGAGCGGACGCGAACCGGGTCGCCCGGTGCGAGCGGGGCGCCGAGCGCCAGCTGGAACTCGAACGTCGAGAAGCCGCGGCGCTCGGCGCGCATATAGGCGGGCGTCATCCCGAAGGCGGCGATGGCGTGTCCGTTCGCCGCCGAGAACCGGTGGATGTAGAACGGCAGGGCGCTTTGCCCGAGGACGTCCAGTTCCCAGGGCTTGACGGTGTCGCGGGCAGAGTCGAGGAAGCCGTCGAGCGCGCGCGGTCGAGGGCGCCGCTCGCGCGGCGGCCCATCCCACGGGACGCGTCGCGCCTCGGCGGCTCGTCGCTGCGCGCCCGTGAGGGGCACGGCGGCGCGGCCGGCCAGCTCGACGTGACCGACCCGTTGTTCGACCGTCGTGCACACCTCGCCGGTCTCGGAGTTGAAGACCTTGTGGCCCAGCACGAGGTCGGCGGCCTCGACGTCGATCACGCCGCTCTCGATGTGCAGGATGTCGCCGACCCGAAGCTCGCGCGAGTACCGCACGTAGCAGTCCGCGGTCACGCAGGCGCGACGCCCCCGCGCCGCGTATTCCGCGCCGAGCCCGCTGGCCTCGAGCACGCCGAGCCCCGCGTCGGCGATGCGGGCGAAGTAGTAGGCCACGGTGAGGTGGTCGTTGTGGTCCACCTCCCAACGGGAGACGGTGCCGCGGTAGGTCTCGAGCCATCCGCTCATGTCGACCGCGACCAACCGGCCTCGATCCTAGAGGTACACCGCCTTCATCGCGGCCTCGGGATAGCGCGCGCCGGCCGCGACGCCGGCGGGCACGGCGTCGGAGACGCGCCTCACGTCCTCGGCGCTCAGCTCGACCTTCAGCGCGCCCAGGTTCTCCTCCAGGCGCTCCCGGTGCTTGGTCCCGGGGATCGGCACGATGTCCGGGCCCCTGGCGAGGAGCCACGCGAGCGCCAGCTGCGCGGGGGTGCAGCGCTTCTCCTTCGCGATCTGCTCGAGCCGGCGCACGAGCTCCACGTTCTTCGCGAGGTTCTCGTCCCTGAAGCGCGGGTGCTCGCGGCGCCGGTCGCCCTCCGGGATGTCGGCGAGGCTCTGGACGCGCCCGGTGAGGAGGCTCCGCCCGAGCGGCGAGTACGCGATGAACACGATGCCGAGCTCGCGCAGCGTCGCGAGCGTCTCTTCCGCCTGCGTACGGTAGAGCAGCGAGTATTCGCTCTGGACCGCCGAGATCGGGTGGACCTTGTGGGCGCGGCGGATCGTCCCCGGCGCGGCCTCGCAGAGCCCGAGGAGCCGCACTTTGCCCTGGTCCACGAGCCCGGCCATCGCGCCGACGGTCTCCTCGATCGGGACCTTCGGGTCCACGCGGTGCTGATAGTAGAGGTCGATGGTCTCCACGCGGAGCCGGCTCAGGCTCGCGTCGCACGCGCGCGCCACGTGCTCGGGGCGGCCGTTCACGCTCGCACTGCCGTCGGCGTTCCGCACCTGACCGAACTTGGTGGCGAGCACCGCCTGCCGTCGCCGGCCCTGGATCGCCCGGCCGACGAGGTCTTCGTTGTGGCCCCAGCCGTACAAATCGGAGGTGTCGAGGAAGTTGACGCCGAGGTTGAGCGCCCGGTGAATGACCCCGATCGACACCGTGTCGTCACCCTTGCCGTAGACGCCGGACATGGACATACAGCCGAGACCGATCGCGGAGACGGTTAGCGCGCTGTGCCCCAACTTGCGGTGATGCACGGATCCCCTCCGTCGCAGCGGATTCTACTACACGGCTCCGGCGTGTGGGCGCGCTACAATTCCGCCATGCGCGCGATCGAGGCGGTCGTGTTCGACATCGGCGGCGTTGTGCAGGAGTCGCCGCTCCACGCGATCGCGCGGTACGAGCGCGACCACGGGCTCCCACCCGGCGCCATCAACCGTGCCGTCGTCGCCGCGGGCGAGGCGGGCGCCTGGGCGCGGCTCGAGCGGGGCGAGCTCACGGTCGAGTCGTTCCTGGCGCCCTTCGCGGCGGACTGCCGCGCGTGGGGTGTCGAGGTCGACGGCGGACGCCTCATGGCGTCCATCGCCGACGCGAGCCGCCCACGGCCGCGGATGCTCGCGGCGGTCCGGACGATCCGCGAGCGCGGACTCCGCGTGGGCGCCCTCACGAATAACTGGGTGACGGAGGGGCGGCGTCCCACCGACGGGCTGCGCACGCACTTCGACGTCTTCGTGGAGTCGGCGGTCGTGGGCCTGCGGAAGCCCGACCCGCGCATCTACGCGCTCGTCTGCCGCGAGCTCCGCGTGCCGCCGTCGAGCGCCGCGTTCCTCGACGACATCGGGATGAACCTCAAGCCGGCGCGGGCGCTGGGGATGGCCACGATCAAGGTGGACGACCCTGAGGGGGCGCTCCGCGAGCTCTCCGCGCTCTTGGGGTTCGACCTCTAGCGGCGGCTGCTACAATGAGGGCCATGGCGAACATGACGAAGAACGTCTCCACGGGTGCGGCCGGTCTCGACGTGACGGTCAGCGTTGAGATCAAGCCGATTCCATTCCGGACCGAGCTGAGCCTGGCGCCGCTGTTTGCCTTTTGGGCACGGACCTTCGGTGACGACAAGTCGCTCGAGGGCACGTTCGCCCGGACCATTCGCGAGGCGACCGAAGCGGCGCCAGAACTCCTGGCTCCGATGACGGACCCCTCGGTCATCGATCGCCATCGGAAGTTCGTGGATGTGCTGATGGCCGCCGTCTTCCCGGCGGCGGTCCTCGACCGGGAGTACGGCGCCGCGATCGCGCCGTTCCAGCTCAGGGGCTTCTACGCCACGCCGCCGTTCCAACAGCTGTTCCTCGCCGAGGACGGCACCTTCCGCGGTCGGATGAATATCGAGCCGTCGACCCTGAATGCGATGCGGCTCCTCCGCGCCTACGCGCTCGTGCTGGCGCGCGTCTACTCCATCGACCTGGACCTCGACTACTCGTTCATCTTCTCGGTGGCCGATCCCGACACCGGGCTCGATCGTCATTTCAAGGCGCAGTTCGACCTGCGATTCGTCGAGGTCGTGCCCGTCGGCCCGACCCCGCCGCTCACCGACGAGGACAGGCGGCGTCTCCACGGGAACCTGCTGGACCGTGACTTCTTGCTCGCGATCCTGCCGCCGGAGAAGTTCGTCTTCCGAGGCTTCACGATCCTCAAGGCGGTCGAGGTGACCGACCAGGAGGTGCTGTCGTCGCTCAAGCGGGACCTGATCGACAAGGAGTCGATCGTCTCGAACGCGCGCTTCCTCGCGCTCCAGCAAAAGCTCCGGACGCTCTTCCGCCGCCCCGAGCTGCGCTTCGGCCTCGCCGCACTGAACGGCGATCAGGTGCTCATCCTGAACTACGGCGCCAAGAACGAGCACGCGTGCATCTTCGCGGACTCCCGGCACCACACGAAGGAGGAGTTCAAGGGCTCCGTCTACGAGCGCGCGGTGCGCCAGGGGAGCCCGCTCGTCATCCACGACCTCACCGCGATGCCAGACCGGACCGCCGTCGACGATGAGATCATCCAGAGCGGGGCCCGCAACCTCGTCGTCGCGCCGCTCCTCTACCAGGACAGGGTCATCGGGACCTTCGAGCTCGAATCGCCCCATCCCGGCGATCTGAACGTGACGCACCTGCCAAAGCTTCACGAGGTCCTGCCCCTCTTCTCGATGGCCGTGCAGCGGAGCATGGAGGAGCTGAACACCCGGATCCAGGCGCTCATCAAGGAGAAGTGCACGGCCATCCACCCCGTCGTGGAGTGGCGTTTCCGCAAGGCGGTGCTCACGTCCATCGAGCGCCACGCCACGGGCGCCGAGGCCGGCGGCGAGCTCGAGCCGATCGTCTTCGAGCGCGTCCACCCCCTCTACGCCCTCTCGGACATCCGCGGCTCCTCGATCGAGCGCAGCCTCGCGATCCAGGCCGACGTGCTGACGCAGCTCCGGCTCGGGCGGGACGTGGTCCAGGCCGCCCACACGGCGAAGCGGCTGCCCGCGCTCGACGAGCTGCTCTACCGGGTGAACAAGCACACGGCCAAGATCGAGAAGAACCTGAATTCGGGCGACGAGGTCGGCGTTGTCTCGTTCCTCCGGGCCGACGTCGAGCGCCTCTTCGATCATCTCCAGGGGTTCGGCCCGGCGGTCCGGGAGCGGATCGAAGCCTATCGCGCCGCGCTCGACCCGCGCTTCGGCACGGTCTACGCGCGGCGAAAGCTGTTCGAGGAGAGCGTGACGCGGATCGCCGACACGATCTCCGCGTACCTCGACCTCGAGGAGCAGGCGGCTCAGGGGATGTTTCCGCACTACTTCGAGAAGCAGAAGACCGACGGCGTCGACTACCAGATGTACGTCGGCGCCTCGCTCGTCGAGGACGGCCGCTTCGATCCGCTCTACCTCAAGAGCCTCCGGCTCTGGCAGCTCATGGTCACCTGCGGTATCGCGCTGCGGACCCACCAGCTGCGTGACCAGCTCCCGGTGCCGCTCGAGGCGACCCACCTCGTCCTCGTCCAGCACGCGCCGCTCTCGATCCGGTTCCGGTTCGACGAAAAGCGATTCGACGTGGATGGCGCCTACGACATCCGCTACGAGATCGTCAAGAAGCGGATCGACAAGGCGCTGATCAAAGGTGCGAACGAGCGCTTGACGCAGCCCGGGAAGATCGCGATCGTCTACGCGCAGCGCGCCGAGGCCAACGAGTACCGCGGCTACATCGAGTACCTCCAGAACCTCGGCTACCTCACCCGCGAGGTCGAGGACGTCGAGCTGGACGAGCTCCAGGGCGTGCACGGGCTCCACGCGCTCCGCGTCACCGTCGACCTCCGAAATCCGCGGATCGAGCGGCGCATCGCCCCGGGCGACCTCCGGGCGGCCGCGAACGTCACGCCCGCCTAAAGACGAACGGCTCGACCGGCTCGTGGATCGGCCGGGCGCCCCCGGTCGTCGCGCAGTCCAGCGCGGAGCCCGTCAGGCGCGTGCGGAGCGGCGCGCCCGCACGGCCGCGGCGAAGTCGCGGAGGACCGGCACCGTCATCTCCCAACCGATGCAGGCGTCGGTGATGGACTGCCCGTACGTGAGGCGTTTGGGGTCCTTGAGATCCTGGCGCCCGTCCACAATGAACGATTCCATCATCACGCCGACGATTCCGGCCTCGCCCTGGGCGATCTGGGCGGCGATCTCGCCCGCGACCACGGGCTGGCGCCGGTAGTCCTTGTCGCTGTTGCCGTGGCTCGTGTCGATCATGAGCCGTGGCGGGAGCCCGGCGTCGCGGAGCGCCGCGAGCGTCTTCTGCACGCTGATCGTGTCGTAGTTCGTGCCGTTGACGCCGCCGCGCAGGATGACGTGGCAGTCGGGGTTACCGCGGGTCGAGACGATCCCTGCCAGGCCCTGCTCGGTGACGCCCAGGAAACGGTGCGGGTGGGCCGCCGCGCGCACGGCGTCGATCGCGATCTGCACGCCACCGTCCGTGCCGTTCTTAAAGCCCACGGGCATCGAGAGGCCGGAGGCGAGCTCGCGGTGGACCTGGCTCTCCGTCGTGCGTGCCCCGATCGCCCCCCAGGTGACGAGGTCCGAGGTGAACTGCGGCGTGATCGGATCGAGGAACTCCGAGCCCGAGGGGAGGCCGAGCTCGACCAGGTCGAGCAGGAGCCGACGCGCGAGGCGGAGGCCCTCGTTGATGGCGAAGGAGCCGTCGAGGTGCGGATCGTTGAGGAGCCCCTTCCAGCCGACCGTCGTGCGCGGCTTCTCGAAGTAGACGCGCATCACGACGCGGAGGTCGCGGCCGAGCTCGTCGGCCACCCGCTTCAGGCGGTGCGCGTAGTCGAGCCCGGCCACCGGGTCGTGGATGGAGCAAGGGCCGACGACGACCAGCAGGCGGTCGTCCTCGCCACTCAGGACGCGAATGACCTCCTCGCGGGCGCGGCCGACGACGAGTGAGCCCCGCTCGTCGAGCGGCAGCTCCTCGAGCAGGATCGCTGGCGGGAGCAGGGGCCGGATCGACTCGACGTGCAGGTCGCGGGTCTTCATCGGTCTCCGATTGTACTAAAACACGAGACGGAGGCCGCCGTGCACCAGTCGCGGCGCGCCGATCGAGACGACGCCTTCGCTCGTGCGGCCGGTCGCGTACGTCTGGTCGAAGAGGTTCTCGACGCCGACGAAGGCCTCGGCCCACCTGGCGAGCGCGCGCGAGACGAAGACGTCCAGGACGACGTAGCCGCCGAGCGGCAGCGTGTTCTGGTCGTCCTCGAACTGGCCGCCGACGTACCGGGCCGTCGCCGAGACGGTGGCGATCGCCGGGTGGGCGTAGCGGACGCCGAGCGTGACGTTGTGCTCGGGGACCTGGGCGAGGCGCCGGCCCTCGAGGGTCGGCTGCTGTGCCGCCTCGACGACCCGCGCGTCGCTGAAGAGGTAGCTCGCGAGGAGACGCCACTCGCGCGTCGGGCGGAGCTCGAGCTCGCTCTCGAACCCGCGGATGCGCGCGAGGTCGAGGTTCTGGCGCTGGCGGCAGGTCGTGCCCGTCGGGCAGTCCGGCAGGGGAGCCGCCAGGGTGACGTTCGCCACGAGGTCACGTACCTCGTTCCAGAACGCCGTCACGCGCGCCTCGAGGGGCCCCCAGCGCTGCTGGACGCCCAGCTCGCCCCCGGTGAGGCGCTCGGGACGCAGGTGCTCGTTGGCGACGGTGACGTCGTTGCGCACGCGGAAGACGCGGTAGAGCTCGTTGATCGTCGGTACGCGGAAGCCCTGATACGCGGACGCGCGCACGTCCGTGGACGACGTCGCGTGGAAGAGCGCAGCGATCCGCGGGCTCGCGAGGATGCGATCGATGTCGGCGAACGTCTGGCTCGGGGGGATGCCGCTCCCGGCCGGCGGCGGCGTGTCACGCCGGGTGCCGTGATAGCTCTCCCAGTAGTCGCCGCGGATCCCCCCGACCAGCTCCCAGGCGGGATCCGGCGTGTACACATCTTGAAGGTAGACACCGCCGAGGAGCTGCTCGCCGCCGGCGATGCGCGTGCGAAGAAACGCGCCGCCCACGCCGTTGTAGACCTTCTCCTCCGTCTCGCCGTCGACCCAGCGGATGTCGCCGCCGCTCGCCACCAGGTGCGCACCGAAACGGCGGCTCCACTGGAGGTAGCCACCCGCCGAGGTGGAGGGGACCGTCTGGTCGAGCACGAGGATCTCTGAGTTGCGATCGGCCGCCTGGGTGGAGAACGTGCTCCGGAACTCCTGGAAGTGGCCGTAGACGGCGGCGGCCAGATCGCCAAAATCGCCCGCGCGCAGACGGCCGCCGGTCGCGAACGCGCCGGAGCCGGTGCGGTTGAACTGGAGCGGCGTGCCGTTGCCGCGGTCCTCGTCGAAGTAGTTGCCGCTGGCGAACAGCGAGAGGTCGGGCGAGTCGACGAGCTCGACCCGGCCGTTGAATGTCGAGCGGCGCGAGGTCGCGTCGATGTCGATCGCGCCGCGCCGGGACTCCTTGACGATCGGGTAGCCGCCGGTGTCGAAGTAGTTGCCCTCGAGCGAAAGGCGAAAGGGGCCCTTCGCCTCGGTCAGCAGGAGATCGAAGTTGCGAGTGTCGTAGCTCCCGTAGCTAGCCTCGAAGAAGGCCGCGCGCTCGACGGGTCGTCGGGTGAGGACGTGCACGACGCCGCCCAGCGCGTAGTTGCCCCACACGCTCGATCCGCCGCCATGGACGACCTCGATCTGCTCGATGGCCTGGAGGGGGATGCGGTTCCAGTACACCCAGCCCCCGAACGGGTCGTTGATCGGGACACCGTCGAGCAGCACGAGGGCGCGGCTCGTACCGCTCGGGCCGATGCCGCGGAGCGACAGGCCCTGCGTTGTGGGGTGACCGACGACGCTCGACGTGCGCCGGAACAGGCTGAAGCCGGGCACCTGGCGGAGGAGATCGTCCACGGTCTGGCTCGCGGACTGGCGCACGTCCTCGCGGGTGATGACCGTCACGCTGGCGGGTGCGTCGCCCGCCTGCTGCTCGAGCCGTGTCGGCGTGACGACCACGGGCTCGAGTCGGGTGGGGGCCGGGCTCTCCTGCGCCGCGGCAGACGACGCGACCAGGAGGAGGGCGAGCGCCACGATCGTCGGGTGCACGGTCACTCACGGCTCAGCGCGAACTTCACGGGGACCTCCACCACACTCTCGACCGCCCGTGCGCCCCGGTGGGCTGGCGCGAACGTCCAGGTCTTCACGGCACCGGCCGCGGCCTGGTCGAGGACCGTATGACCCGAGGAGGACGCGACGCTCACGTCCACGACGCGGCCGTTCGCGCCGACGAGGACGGCGAGGACGACGAGGCCCTCGAGCCGCTCGGCGCGCGCCGCCGCCGGGTACGCCGGCAGCGGCGTCTTCCGGTAGGCGGGCGGCACGAGCGGTTGCGGCGACGCCCTGATCTCCATCGGCGCGAGCAGAATGACGTCGCCGGCGGCGGCCGCAGACGCCAGGCCCGCGAGGCCCAGCACGAGGAGCACGAACGAGCGGATCAACATTTTCAGCGCGCGAGGATGCTACACCACGGATGGCCGGCTTGACAAACCGAATGCGGGGGCCGTCCGTCGCCGGCGCTACCGGACCGCCATGAGGACGCGATTGTCCATGTTCTGCCAGATCACGCCGACCTCGCGGAAGCCGGCGTCCGCGAGCGCCTGCTCGTAGAGCTCGAGCGGCGGCGGCGTGTCGTTCTTCTCGCGCCACGCGAAGCGGCGCTTGCGCTCGGCGCAGAGCTCCCGGAGCGCCGGCACCGCCTCGATCGCGGCCCACCATTGATCCCAGTCCTCGGCGCCCGGGGCCGTCCGCCGCTCCTCGAGGCGGCGTCCCTTGAGGGTCCGCGCCGCCTGCTGGAGCGTCGGCAGGTGGAGTGGGAAGGCCAGGTGGTCGCCGTTGAGGACGACGCCGCCGGGCCTGACGAGCTGTGCGAGCGTCGTGCAGAGCGCCCGCACGTCGTCTGGCTCGAGCCAGTGGAGCGCGGTCGTCGTGAGCACAGCGTCGACCTCGCGTACGCCGAGGCGCTCCGCCCACGCGCGGTCGCGCAGATCGGCCTCGACCCAGGCGAGCCGCCGGCCGAAGTTGCCGAGCACCGCCCGGCCCATCGCAAGCAGCACGGGATCGAGGTCGACGGCGATACACCGTGCCTTGGGCAAGCGTCGCAGCAAACGCTGGCTCAGCGAGCCTGGGCCCGAGGCCAGGTCGAGCGCGACGAGCGTCTCGGGCAACAGCGCCTGCACGACGTCGAGCATCGCGTCGAAGCGGCTCTCGCGGTCGGGGAGATAGACGGTCTGCTGGGCGTCCCAGCGCCGGAGCCACTGGTCCCAGTCGACGGCGCCGGTCACGCTCATCCCTGGACGGCGACGCCCCGGGCGAGGAAGTCCCGGATCTGGCGCTCCGTGTAGCCGAGGCCGCCGAGCACCTCGCGCGTGTGCGCGCCGAGGTCGGGCGCCGCGCGCGGCGGCGCCTTCGGGACGCCCGCGACGCTGATCGGGCTGTCCACGGTCGCGAGCCGGCCGAAGCGCGGATGATCGAGGTCGACGAGCACGCCGCTGGCGCGCATCTGCGGATCGCCCGCCACTTCCGCGTACGTGGGGAGGACGGCGAACGGGATGTCGTGCGCCTCGAGCCGCGCCTTCCAGTGCGCCGCGTCCTCCGTCGCGAAGATCTGGTCGAGGATCGCGATCAGCTCCTGGACGTGGGCGCGGCGTGCACCCGCCTCGGCGAAGCGCGGGTCGTTCACCAAGTCCGGACGACCCACCGCGTGGCAGAAGGGCGCCCAGAGCTTTTCCGGGTTCACGAGGGCGAACTTGAGCATCCGGCTGTCGCGCGTCCTGTAGTAGACGCCGAAGGTCCGCGCCTGCGAGCGCGGGAGCTTGGGCGGGAACGTGGCGCCGCAGAGCTGGGCCTGGATGTTCCAGGAGTTCGCCCAGGCGCCGGCGGCGAGGAGCGAGGTCCCGACCTTCAGGCCGCGTCCCGTGCGCTCGCGCGCGAAGAGGGCGAGCGCGACGGCGCCGAAGAGCGCGAGCGCGGTCGGGTGATCGCCCGCGCCCCCGGCGAGCTGGCCCAGCGTCCCCTCGGGCGTCAAGAGGCTCGACTCGAGCCCCGAGCGCGCCCAGTAGACCACGGTGTCGTAGCCGGGCTTGTCCGCCTCCGGCCCCGCCTCGCCGAACGCCGAGGCGCTCGCGTAGACCAGGCGCGGGTTGAGCGGGGCCAGGTCGTCCCAGCGGAGCCTGAGCCTTTCGAGGGCCGGCGAACGGTAGTTGGTCAGGAACACGTCGGACGTGCTCACGAGCTTGTGGAGGATCGCGACGCCATCGGCCGACTTCGCATCGAGCACGATCGACCGCTTCGAGCGGCTGTCCACCAGGAAGCAGTAGGGCGTTTCCGACTGAGGCAGCGTGGGGAGCTCGTGCATCTTCCGGTTGTAGTCCCCCTCGGGCGGCTCCACCTTGACGACCTCGGCGCCGAAGTCGGCGAGGATAGCGGCGGCCGACGGCACGAGCACCATCGAGGCCGCCTCGACCACGCGGATTCCCTGGAGCAGCACGGTCGCGTTCCCCCTTCCGCGATGACGGTCGATTCTAGTACGATGGCGGCCATGAGCGTCGAACGACCAAGCGTCTGCCCGCTCGATTGCCCCGACACCTGCAGCCTCACGGTCACGGTCGAGGACGACCGCGTCGTCGGGATTCGCGGCTCGCACGCCAACCCGTACACGGACGGCGTGCTCTGCGCGAAGGTCCCGCAGGAATACCCGGCGTTCGTCCACGGGGCCGGACGCCTCCGCACGCCACTCCGGCGCGTAGGCGATCGAGGCGAGGGGCGCTTCGAGCCTATCACATGGTCCCAGGCGCTCGACCTGATCCACGCCCGGTTCACCGCGGTGATCGCCGCCCACGGCCCGGGAGCGATTCTGCCCCTCAACTACGCGGGCCCGCATGGCATGCTCGCCGGCGGCTCGATGGACCTCCGGTTCTTCCACAAGCTGGGCGCGAGCCTCCTCGATCGGCGACCGCTCTGCGGCGGGATCCGCACCGAGGCGTGGGTCGGAACCTTCGGCCCGGTCCCTGGCATTCGGCCCGAGCAGGTCGCCGACGCCCGGCTCATCGTCGTCTGGGGCAACAACGTCACCTGGTCGAACCTCCACCTCATGCCCTGGATCAACCGCGCGCGGAAGGCGGGCGCGAGGCTCGTCGTCGTCGACCCGCGGCGGACCGTGATCGCCCGGCGCGCCGACCTCCACCTGGCGCTCCGGCCGGGGACGGACGTGGTGCTGGCCTGGGCGGTCGCCGCCGAGCTCGAGCGCCGCGGCGGGATCGACCGCGCGTTCGTCGGGCGCCACGTGGAGGGCGTCGACGAGTTCATGGCGCTCGCGCGTCGTTTCAGCTCGGCCGATGCCGCGCGCATCTGCGGTGTTGACCGGGGCGACGTCGAGACGCTCGCCGAGTGGTACCACACGCTCGCCCCCGCGGCGATCAGCGTGGGCAACGGGCTCGAGCGCAACCAGAACGGCGGCAGCGGGATCCGAGCGATCTTCGCGCTGCCGGCGCTCGCCGGGAAGTTCGGCGTGCCGGGCGGCGGGCTCGTCAACGGCGCGTCCTTCGCGTTCCCGAAGACGCCCGGGCGGCTCGCGCGGCCGGACCTCGTGCCGGCGGGCACGCGCACGCTCAACATCATCGACGTCGGGCGCCACCTGCTCGACGCATCGCTGGCCCCGCCGATCAAGGCGGTGTTCATCTACAACCACAACCCCGTCGTCGTCCACCCAGACGCGAACCGGCTCCGGCGGGGGCTCGCGCGCGACGATCTCTTCGTCGTGGGCGCCGACGTCGTGATGACCGACAGCATGAAATACGCGGACGTGGTCCTGCCCGCGGCGAGCCACTTCGAGCACGCCGACCTCTACCCGGCGTACGGCCAGCACTGGCTCCAGCGCGCCGAGCCCGTGATCCCGCCCCAGAACGAGGCGCTCCCGAACACCGAGATCTTCCGCCGGCTCGCGGCGCGCTTCGGCTTCACCGACCCGGTCTTCCGCGCGAGCGACGCCGAGCTGATGGACGATGCCCTCGACCCCGACGACCCACGCCTCGCGGGGGTACGGCCGAGCCGGCTCCCCACCGAGCGCGCGCTCGCGATGACGGTCGAGGGCGAGGATGCGATCCTCTTCAAGAACGTCTTCCCGAAGACGCCGTCGGGACGGGTGGAGCTCGCGTCCGCGTACCTCGAGCGAAAGTACGACGCGCGACTGCCGAGCTGGCGGCCCGTCGAGTCACGGTACTCGCTGACCCTGATCTCGCCGGCGTCCGACCGCCGCATCACCTCCACGTTCGGCGGGCTCCACGTGGCCGACGGTATACCCCCGCTCGAGATGCACCCCGACGACGCTCGCGCCCGCGGCCTCCGAGACGGAGTGCGCGTCCGCGTGTGGAACGACCTCGGCGAGATCCACCTGCCGCTCAGGGTCAGCGATGCGGTACCGCGCGGCGTCGTCGCGACGCTCAAGGGCGCCTGGCTCGCCACCAGCGACAACGGCCAGACCGTATCGGCGCTCTGCCCGGCGCACCACGCGGACATCTCGGAGGGCGCGTGCTTCAACGACGCGCGCGTGGAGGTCGCCGCGACGTGACCCCGCCCGTCGATCCCAACAACGTCCTGATGACCGGCGAGAACTCGTTCGTCCGCCTGAGCCACGACGGCGGTAAGACCCCGTCCGATCGCTTCAGCCACTGGCGCGTGCTCTGGTGCCCCGCGGGGACGGGCCACGCGCTCTTCGCCCAGGGCGAGCTGACGGGCGGCCAGGTGCGGATCTACGGCGACAACCTCGCGGTGACCCGCTGGCTCCAACGGACGATCGAGGCGTTGCTCTTCCCCGCGTTCGCCGACGCCAGCCTGCCGGTGGTCGCGGCCGAGTTCGGCCGCGCGGGCGACCCACGCTCGACCGTCGTCGAAACGATCGCCTCCGCCACCGACCGGATGCGTCTCACATGGTACGACTGCATCGAGCCCTTCGTCCTCACCATGCCGCCCGGCTTCAACAACCGCCCGCTCGGCGTCTTCAGCACGTTCTTCCCCGCGCGCGGGGCCGAGGTCGAGCTGAACGGGCGCTTCGCGACCGGCCGGCCCTGGCCGGAGATGCGCGGCGACCGTCAGGGATCGAGCGCGTGCTTGGCCTGGTCGGAGACGTGGGTGAAGCCGCGCGCGTAGCGTAGACTGGGTTCATGGGCCTCGACCATCCGTGGACCGAGCCGCCCCGCCCCGGGACGGTCGTCGACGTTCTCCCAGGCATCAAGTGGCTCCGCATGCCGCTCCCCTTCCGGCTGGACCACATCAACCTGTGGCTCCTCGAGGACGGCGCGGGGTGGACGGCCGTGGACACGGGGATCGGGCTCGAGGAGACGCGCGCCCTGTGGGAGCGCGTGTTCACCGAGACGCTCGGCGGCCGCCCGCTCACGCGCGTCGTCGTCACCCACTTCCATCCCGACCACATGGGGAACGCGGGCTGGCTCACCGAGCGCTGGCGGGCGGGGCTCTGGTGCACACAGGCCGAGTGGCTCTACGCCCAGTGGGCGTGGCTCTCCCGCGACGCGGCGACCCTGGAGCGACGCCTCGCGCACTACCGGCGCCACGGCTGCGCGGAGGCCGCGCTCGGAGCGCTCGCAGGCCGGCTGAACCCGTACCCGAAGCTCGTGCCGACGCTCGCCCCTGAGTTTCAACGGATCTGCGACGGCGACGCGCTCGCTATCGGCGGCAGGCGGTGGGAGGTCGTGACCGCGTACGGCCACGCCCCGGAGCACGCGTGTCTCTCCTGCCGCGCCGCCGACGTGCTGATCTCGGGCGACCAGGTCCTGCCGAAGATCACCACCAACGTGAGCGTGTGGCCGGAGCAGCCGATGGCCAACCCGCTCCGGCTCTATCTCGACTCGCTCGACCGCTTCCGGCCGCTGCCCGCGGCGACGCTCGTGCTGCCGTCGCACGGCCTGCCGTTCCGCGGTCTCCACACCCGCCTCGACCAGCTCCGCGACCACCACGCGGCGCGGCTCGGCGAGGCGGTGGACGCGCTCGTCGAGCCGCGGAGCGCCGCCGAGCTCGTCCCCGTCCTGTTCCGCCGCGAGCTCGACCCCCACCAGCTCGCCTTCGCGCTGGGCGAGGCGCTCGCCCACCTGCGCTTCCTCGAGGAGGACGGCCGCGTCGTGCGCCAGGTCGGCGCCGATGGCGTCCACCGCTTCCTCAAGGCGTGAGGGGGCCGCGACAGCTCAAGAACTCGATGCGCCCCACCGGGTAGCGCGCGCACGCGAACGGCGCCGGCGCCGGCCGCTCGATCGGATCGGCGCCGGGCGCCTCGGTGAGGCCGAGCGTGAGCCGTCGGAGCCAGAGGTCGAGCCGCGCGGCCTCGAGCTCGGCGTCGACGGCCTCGAGCTCGACGACGCGACTGGAGAGCGCGAGGTAGCGCTGGAAGAGGCCGAGCTCGCCGAGCGAGAGCGACCACAGTCCCCGCGTGAGCGCCTGCTCGTCGTCGGCCTCCTCGCCCTGCCGCACGCGCGCCGCGAGCGTCGCGATCTTGTCCTCGAGACCGGGGAAGCTCGACTCGGCACGGAGCGCCTGGAAATCGTCCAGGACCTGCCGGACGTCGGCGGCGAGCCGCGCCCGGTGGGCGCGGTAGGCCTCGAGATCGGCCTCCCAGCGAAGAGCGGGGGGCGCCGCTGGCGTCGTCGCGCACGCCGCGAACGCGAGGGCGAGGGCGACGAGGGGCCGCCGGTCGCTCACCTGAGCGCGGGGAGCCCCCAGAAGACCGGCTCGGGCGTGAGCCGGACGCCGAACCGCTCGAGCACGCGGGCCTGGAGCTTCGCCGCGAAGGCGACGACGTCGCGCGCCCGCGCGCCCTCGTGCGCGACGACGGCGAGCGTGTGGCGCGTGGAGAGACCGACGGCCCTGTCGGCGTCGCCGCGCCTGAAGCCGGCGCGCTCGATGAGCCAGGCGGCGGAGAGCTTCACGCGCCCGTCGGGCTGGACCCAGCGCGGCATGGCAGGGTCGCGCGCCAGGGCCTCGACGCGTGCGCAGTCGGCGGCACTGACGATCGGGTTCGTGAAGAAGGACCCACAGCTCCGGCGGTTCGGGTCGCATGGATCGAGCACCATGGATTTCGAGCGGCGGATGGCGAGCACGGTCTCGCGCACGTCCGCGAGCGTCGGGACGGCGACCCGGCGGGCCGCCAGGTGTTGCTCGACGTCGGCGTAGCGCACGGTGGGCGCGCCGCCGGGCCGGAGCCGGTACGTGACGGCCAGCACGACCCAGCGCTCCGGCTCGACGCTCCTGAAGCGGCTGTCGCGGTACCCGAAGCCGCACTCCGCGGCGGTGAGCGTGCGGATCTCGCCGCCCTCCGAGTCGAGAACGCGCACCGTCGTGACCGTGTCGCTCACCTCCTGACCGTAGGCCCCGACGTTCTGAATGGGCGTGGCGCCGACGAGGCCGGGGATGCCGCTCAGGCACTCGAGCCCCGCCCAGCCGCGCTCGACGCTCGCGCGCACGAGGTCGTCCCAGGGCTCGCCGGCCGCCGCCGTCAGCTCCACCGCGCCGTTCACTTCGCGCGACGCGACGCCGTGAAGCGCGATCCTCGCGACGAGGGCCACGACTCCCTCGTCCGCGACGACGAGGTTCGAGCCGCCGCCGAGAACGCGGAAGGGGAGCCCGTGACGCCGCGCCCACGCGAGCCCGTCGAGGAGCCCGGTCTCGTCGCGCACCTCCAGGAAGTAGCGCGCCGGGCCGCCGACGCCCAGCGTGCAGTACCGCGCGAGCGAGACGTTCTCGGCGGGCGTCGGCGGGTCGGCGGGCCGGGGCTCGGGGAGCGGAGGCGTCACGGGCTAGAGTCGGAGGCGGTCGACGAGCGCGTGAAGCCGCTGGATCTCGGCGGGCAGGAGATCGAGGAACCAGAGCGCCGTGCCGGCCTTGTCCACGCGCACCACGAGCGCGACCGCGTCGAGCGGCGCGCCGCCGCCCGGCGGCGTGAACGCGACCTTCACCGCGTGGCCCGGCCGAAGACGCGCCCGCGTGACCACCTTCATCCCGGTGGCGCTGAGCTCGGTGCACGTGCTCTCCCAGGGCACGCCCTTCTCCGTCACGAGACGCGCGGGGAGGTCGACAGCCGCACGCGGCGCCGGCCGACGGTCGACGCCGCGCTCCTGCTCGCTCTCTGCTCGCGCGCGGGCGAAGGGCTCCACGTACGCGAGCACGGCGCTCAGGCGCTCGAGCGTGACGGGCTTACGGATGAATTCGAGGGCGCCGCGCTTGAGGCACTCGCGCGCCTGCGACTCGGTGGCGACGCCCGAGATGGCGACGATCGGCACCCCCGAGTCGCGGACCGTGGGGAGCTCGAGGAAATCGAGGCCGCTCATGCCGGGCAGGCGGACGTCGAGCAGAATTGTGTGCGGGTGCTCGCTCACGAGCTTCTCGAGCGCGTCCTCCGCGCTCGCGACGGCGACCACCTCGTAGCCGAGGCCGGCGACGAAGTCGCGGAAGACGTCGCGCAGGGCTTGCTCGTCCTCGACGATCAGCACCCGCAGGCCACGCTGAGGCGTGTCCGTGGTCGTCATTTGGCGGAGAGCCGCCGTCCGATCCGCTTTTCGATCACGTGGGTGACGGCGGAGAAGTCCTCCTTGCCGCACCCGTCCGCGACGGCTTCGTCGTACGTGCGCTTCGTCTCTTCCAGGATCGGTGCGGGCACCTTGACCGCACGCGCCAGGTCGAGGGCGAGCCCCGCGTCCTTCTTCATCAGCTCCAGCGCGAACGTCGGCGTGAAGTCGCCGTCCAGGACTCGCTTGGCGCGGCGCTCGAAGTACGTGCCGTACGCCATCCCGCCTCCGTTGCGCACGACCTCGTAGAAGACGGACGGATCCACGCCCGACTGGACGCAGACCGCCAGCGCCTCGGCGACGGCGACCGCGGTCACCGCGCCGAGGCCGTTGTGGATCAGCTTCACGCGGTTGGCCATGCCGGCGCCACCCACGTACATGTGGAGCCGGCCCATGCGCTCGAGGTAGGGCGCGACCGTTCGGACCTTCGCCGGGTCGCCGCCCACGATGAAGAAGATCTCGCCCGCGACCGCCTGAGGCTTGGAGCCGAGCATCGGCGTATCCATGTGGGACACGCCCCGCGCCGCGAGCGCCTGGGCCACCGCGAGCGTCGTCTCCGGGCTCACCGTCGAGCAGTCGCAGGTGACGAGGCTCGCCTTCGCCTCCGTCGCGATCCCGGCGGGCCCGAGGTAGACGTCGCGCACGATCGCGTCGTTCGGCAGGCAGGTGAAGAGGACCGTGCTCCGCGCCGCGACGGCCGCCGGCGAGTCGGCCACGGCGATGCCGGGGACCGTCGCCGCCGCCGCGGCCGCGACGGGGTTCGCGTCGTGGACGACCAGCGGCACGCCCGCCTTGGCGAGGTTCGTCGCCATGGGCATCCCCATCGTCCCCAATCCGATGAAGCCGACCGTGTCCATAGGCTCCTCGCGTGTGGTGAGTGTAGCGCGTTTGCCCGCCGCTACACCAAGGGCCAGGGATAGCGGACCCCGCTCGCGTCGGTCGGGAAGCGGCCGTCCTCGGCGAGGGCGCGGGCCCGGCCCTCGAGCGCCACGCGCTCGGCGGGAGCGAGGAGCGCGGCGAGCTCCGCGGGAAGGGGCGCGGCGAGGAAGCCTCGGAGGTCCGCGAGGAGCCCCGCCGGGATCGGCTCGTCACCGAAATCCCAGATGACGGTGCGAAGCTTCGGCTCGACGTGGAAGCAGAGGCCGTTGTCGACGGCGTAGATCGTGCCGTCCGGGGCGAGCAGGCAGTGGCCGGCCTTCCGGTCGGCGTTGTTGGCGACGAGGTCGAACACGCAGATCCGCTTGAGACGCTCGTGGTGCGCGGGGTGCTCGCGGAGGGTGAAGTAATGCTGCTCGAAGTCGGCGGGGACGAAGAGCTGGAGCGAGCCCTCGCCGTAGGGCCCCTCGCGGCGCACGGTCGGTGGGACGAGCCCCCAGCCGAGCGCCTCCGACAGAAGATACGCCGCCAGCTCCCGCGTGAAGAGGCCCGGCGGGAAGTCCCAGAGCGGCCGCTCGCCACGCGCGGGCTTGTAGACGGCGAGCCCGGCCGCCCCGTCGAGGTCCAGCTCGGCGAGGAACGTCGCGTTCGAGCTCGCCGGCATGCGCCCGCGGAGCGTGATCCGGCCGCGCGTGAGCAGGGCGTCAGTGAACGTTGTGGCCATTCGTCCTCGGGCACACGTGGCCGCCCGCGTCCCTGGGCCCGCTGCAGAACGGGCAGACCGGCCGACCCGCCTTCATGAGCGCCCGCGCGCGCTCGACGAACGCCGCCGCCTGGACACGGCTGATCTGGAAGCGCGCCGTCGCCGGCTCCTCGGCCTGGCGCTCCTCCTGGAGCTGCTCGTTCACGACGACGACGACGCGGTCACGGCGCTCGTCGTACCCGACGCCGATCGCGCCGACGGCCCACGCCGGCTCGGCCGGCTCGAGGAACGAGGCCTCGGGCAGCGCCTCCGCGCCGGCGCCGCCGAGCTGGGTGAGGAGGCCCGAGAGGTAGTCGGCGAGGGCGCCGACGTGCTCCTTCTCGCACTTGAGGGTGACGACCTGACGAGCCTCGCGGGACTGCAGATAGAAGACGCGCTCGCCCGGCGAGCCGAGGGCGCCCGCGGTGAAGTGGTCGGGAGCCTCCAGGTCGAATGACGGGCTCTTCACGCGACGAGCCCTGCGAGGTCGCCATCCATCGAGTTGATCGTGAGGACCAGGGGACCCTCCAGACGGTACGCGATCGCGGTGATCGAGGCCGGTCCGATCGCGATACGCTGGAAGAGGTCGAGGTGCGCGCCGAGGGCGTGGGCGACCGCGGCCTTGATCGGGTCGGCGTGCGACACCGCGACGAGGACGGCGCCCGCATGACGCTCGACGAGTCGCGCCAGGGCGGACACGATCCGCGCCTGCATCTCGGTGAACGACTCGCCCCCCGGGAAGCGGAAGCCGCTCGGATGGCGCTGAACGACTCGCCACTCGGGCCTGCGCGCGACCCGCTTCAGCGACCGGCCGGTCCAGGCGCCGACGTCGAGCTCGCTGAGTCCGCGCTCGACGCGGACGGCGAGGCCGCGCGTCCGGCCGATCGCGGCCGCGGTCTCGCGGGCGCGCTCGAGAGGCGAGGCGTAGAGCGCCGTGATCTTCGGGAGCGAGGCCAGGCGCCGCGCGGCGGCGTCCGCCTGGCGGCGCCCCTCGTCCGAGAGGTGCAGCCCCGGCGCCCGACCCGGAAGCACCGCGCCCGTCGTGGCGGTGAGCGCATGGCGGACGAGGAGGACCACCGTCGGCGCCGTCATCAAGCACCGTTTAGCGGATCGCGGCGCGGTGGTGGTCGGCGAGGACCTGACCGACGCACGCGGTCACCCGGACGGCCGTGGGGAGATGGAGGAATTCGTTCGGCCCGTGGGCGTTGGAGCCGGGGCCCATCGCGCCCGTGATCAGAAACTGCGCCCGGGGGAACCGCTCGCCCAGCATGCTCATGAACGGAATCGAGCCACCGATTCCGTGGAGCATGGCCGGCTTGCCAAAGTACGTCATGGACGCGCGGTCTACGGACTCGAGGAGCCACGGGCTCATCGCCGGCGCGTCCCAACCGTGGCCACTCTCCCCGTAGGTCTCCAGCGTGACCCGGGCGCCGTAGGGCGGATCGGCCTCGAGGAGCTCCTTGAGCCGGCGCACGGCGCGCCGCGCGTCGCACGTCGGCGGGATCCGGAGCGACAACTTCAAAGACGTCGTCGGGCGCAGGACATTGCCGCCGTCGGCGGGCAGCGGGAGCCCCGCGGCGCCGGTGATCGCGAGAGCGGGTCGCCAGGTGTTGTTCAGGATCAGCTCGAGCGGGTCGGCGCTCACGGGCCGCATGGAGGGGACGAGCGGGAAGGGAGCGAAGACGTCGTCGCCCAGCACCGTCGCGACCTCGCGCGCCTCGGCGACACGCGCCCGTGGGATCTCGACGTGGAAGTCGCGCGGGATGATCTCGCCTGTGCGCTCGTCCTCGAGGCGTGAGAGGAGCTGGCGCGCGATGCGGAAGCTCGAGGGGACGATGCCGCTCGCCGACCCGGAGTGTACGCCCTCGCTCAGGACCTCGACGGTCAGCACCCCGCCCACGACGCCGCGGAGCGAGGTCGTGGACCAGAGCTGCTCGTAGTTGCCGCAGCCCGAGTCGAGGCACACGACGAGGCTCGGCGCGTCCAGGCGGTCGGCGAGCGCGTCCACGTAGAAGGGCAGGTCGTAGCTCCCGCTCTCCTCGCACGCTTCGATCAACACCACGCACCGCGCGTGCGGCGCGCGCTGCGCCTGGAGCGCCTCGATCGCCGTCAGCGCGGCGAAGGCGGCGTACCCGTCGTCGCCGACCCCGCGCCCGTAGAGCTTGTCGCCGCGGCGCACGGGCGTCCACGGGCCGCACCCTGCCGCCCAGCCGACCATCTCCGGCTGCTTGTCACAGTGGCCGTAGAGGAGCACGGTCTCGCCACTCGCTCCGGGGGCCTCCATGAGGAGGACGGGCGTGCGCCCGTCGAGACGGACGACCTCCACCCGCAGCCCGTCGATCGTCCGCGACCGCGCCCACGTCTCGATCAGCGCCACGGCGCGGTCGAGGTGGCCGTGCTCCGCCCACTCGCGGTCGAACATCGGCGACTTGGCGGGGATGCGGACGTACTCCGTGAGCGCGGGGACGATCGCCGCGTCCCACGTGCGCTGGACGAACTCGCCGAGCTTCTTCCCCTCGATGGCCATGATGGCGGATGGTAGCATCGTTCTCGAGGAGGATGCCATGCAGGTGGACCGCGCGCACTACGTCAACGGCAATCCGCTCGTCCCCCCGTTTCCGGAAGGGCTCGAGCTGGCCATGTTCGGGATGGGCTGCTTCTGGGGCGCCGAGCGGGTCTTCTGGAGGACCCCTGGCGTCTTCTCGACGGCTGTCGGCTACGCGGCCGGGGTCACGCCCGACCCCGACTACGCGCAGGTGTGCAGTGGTCTCACCGGCCATGCCGAGGTCGTGCGTGTCGTCTTCGACCCCACGCTCGTGAGCTACGCGACGCTGCTCCGGCTCTTCTGGGAGAGCCACGACCCGACGCAAGGCATGCGCCAGGGCAACGACGTCGGCACCCAGTACCGATCGGGAATCTACGTCTACACTGCCGAGCAGCGCCGCCTCGCGGAGGCGACACGCGACGCGTATCAGCGAACGTTGTCCTCGGCGGACTACGGCCGCATCACCACCGAGATCCTCGACGCGCCCGAGTTCTACTACGCCGAGGCGTACCACCAGCAATACCTCGCCAAGAATCCAGGCGGCTACTGCGGGCTCGGCGGAACGGGCGTCAAGTGCCCGACCGGGCTCCTCGCCTCGGTCGGCGACCGTCCGATGGAATGAGAAGCGCGAAGCAGAACGGAGCCGGGTCGCACCTCGTCTCAGGCCGACTCACGCAGGCTCGCCTCACGCGTCGGACGCGCTGCGGCTTCGCACTCCCACCGATGGCACCGCTCTCGCGGACGGCCGATGGAATGAGAAGCGCGAAGCAGAACGGAGCCGGGTCGCACCTTGTCTCAGGCCGACTCACGCAGGCTCGCCTCACGCGTCGGACGCGCTGCGGCTTCGCACTCCCACCGCTTGCCCCGGTCTCGCGGACCCCCGATGGAATGAGAAGCGCGAAGCAGAACGGAGCCGGGTCGCACCTCGTCTCAGGCCACCCACCGATGGCCCCGGTCTCGCGGACCCCGCTACAGTGACCGCCGGTCGCGTTACCGGCACGCTGACCACGCACGTCCTCGACACAGCTCACGGCCGTCCGGCGGCCGGGCTGCGCATCGACCTCGCGGTGATCGGGCCCGACGGCCGGCCGCGCCGGGTCAAGACGATGACCACCGACGCCGAGGGGCGCACCGAGGCGCCGCTGCTCGCCGCGGGCGAGATGCACCCGGGCCGCTACGAGCTCACATTTCACGTGGGCGCGTACTTCAAGGCCGTCGGCGCCGCCGTGACGGAGCCGCCGTTCATCGACCAGATCCCGCTGCGCTTCGCGATCACTGACCCGGCGGCGCACTACAGCGTGCCGCTGCTCGTCTCGCCGTGGAGCTACACGGTCTACCGGGGGAGCTAAAAAGTCGGAGGGGGTCTCACCGGCCCCTCCTCACGCCGTCACGCTCGGGCGGCGTGGGACCGCCCGCCAGATACGCTCGGGGCGCAGCGGCATGTCGAGGTGCCGCACGCCGAAGGGTCGGAGCGCGTCGACGACGGCGTTGACGATCGCCGGCGTCGAGCCGATCGTCGCCGCCTCGCCGATGCCCTTGGCGCCCATCGGATTGTGGGGCGTGGGCGTGACGGTCGCATCGGTCGTGAACCGGGGCAGGTCGTCGGCGTGAGGCACCGCGTAGTCCATGAGGGTGCCCGTCACGAGCTGGCCGTCCTCACCGTAGACGAGCTCCTCGAGGAGCGCCTGCGCGATTCCCTGCGCGAGCCCGCCGTGGACCTGGCCCGTGACGATGAGCGGACTGATGCGCACCCCGCAGTCGTCCACCGCCACGAAGTCGCGGACCCGTACGCGTCCAGTCTCCGTGTCGAGCTCGATCACCGCGACGTGCGCGCCGAACGGATAAACGAGCTGGGGCGGGCGGAAGAACTCCGTCGCCTCGAGTCCCGCCTCGAGGTCGGGTGGCAGCTCGCCCGAGTAAGCGCGGGCCGTGATCTCGGCGAAGCCGAGCGCGCGATCGGGTACGCCCTTCACCTGGTAGCGGCCGTCGGCGTAGACGACGTCCACGGGCGCCGCCTCGAGCATGTGGGCGGCGATGCGCCGGGCCTTGTCCTGGACCCGGAGGGCGGCCTGGAGGATGGCGGAGCCGCCGACGGCGAGGCTGCGGCTCCCACCCGTGCCGTTGCCCATCGGGGTGTTGAGGGTATCGCCGTGGCGGACGACGATCTTGTCGAAGTCCACCCCGAGGTGGTCGGCGATGATCTGGGCGAACGTCGTCTCGTGCCCCTGACCGTGCGCCGAGGTGCCCGTGATCGCCGTCACCGTACCGCCGGGCTCGGCGCGCACGACGGCCGACTCGAAGGGGCCGAAGCCGCACATCTCCACGTAGCACGACGCGCCGATACCGAGCAGGTGACGGTCGCCGCGTGCGCTCCGCTCGCGCTGCTCTTTGCGAAGGTCGGTGTAGCGCGCGAGCTGGAGGGCTTTCGTCAGGGCACGATCGTACTCGCCGCTGTCGTAGTTCTGGCCGGTGGGCGCCTTGTAGGGAAACGCGCTCGGCGGGATGAAGTTCTTGCGGCGCACCTCCTCGGGCGCCTTCCCCAGCTCCAGCGCCACGATGTCCATGAGGCGCTCGAGATAGTACGCCGCCTCGGGACGACCGGCGCCGCGGTAGGCGGCGACGGTCGTCGTGTTGGTGAAGACGCACGTGGACTGGAGGTCGATGTTCGGGATCTTGTAGACCCCGACGCCCATCATGAGCGTGAGGTCGGGGATGAAGGTGAAGACCGCGTAGGCGCCGATGTTGGCCGTGACGCGCATACGCAACGCCGTGATCGTGCCGTCGTCCTCGACCGCGGCCTCGAGGTCGGCGACCTGGGCGCGCCCGTGCGTCGTCGCCAGCATGTGTTCGAGACGCGTCTCGACCCAGCGGAGCGGCCTCCCGTAGAGGCGGGCGAGCACGGCGAGCGTCGCATCTTCCGGGTAGAGGCCGAACTTTACCCCAAAGCCCCCACCGATCTCGGGCGCGATCACGCGGACGAGGTTCTGATCCAGGCGGAGCGCCGTCGCGAGATCGTTCCTGAGGCTGTGGGGCGCCTGGGTCGTGGCCCACACGACGATGCCGCCCGTGGCCGGGTCGGGTGCGGCGACCGTGGCGCGCGGCTCGAGCGGCACGCCGCAGAGCCGCTGGCTGACCATGCGCTGCGTGACGACCCGACGGGCGCGCGCGAAGGCGCCGTCGGGATCGCCCGCCTTGATCGCGTTCCGGTGCTCGACGTTCTCGGGAGCGTCGTCGTGGACCCGCGGCGCTCCCGCCGCCATCGCCGCGAACGGGTCGGTCACGACGGGCAGGGGCTCCCAGTCCACCACGACGTCGGCGGCGGCGTCCACCGCCGCGGCCTCCGAGGTCGCGACCACCGCTGCGACCGCCTCGCCCACGTGGCGCACCCGGTCCACCGAGAGCGGGTAGTGCTTGCGGCCGATGTTGTCGCCGCCGGGGCCGCTGCCTTCGGCGCTGGCACCCTCGAGCGGCAGGGGCGCGCAGCGGGTGCGGATGTCCTGGCCGGTGACGACCGCGAGCACGCCGGGACGCCGCGACGCCGCGGAGGCGTCGATCTTCCGGATGCGCGCGTGAGCGTGAGGGCTCCGCACGAACGCGACGTGGTGCATGCCAGGCAGGACGACGTCGGTGACATAGGTCGAGCGGCCCGTGATCAGCCGCGGGTCTTCCTTGCGCTTGACCTCTGCGCCCATGAGTCTCGGAGTCGCCACCCTTACACCTCCCGCCCTTCGAGAACGCGGACAATATGTCGAGGAAGTCTGGGTTCGCGGTTCCGGTCACCCGGCCGGATGACACGGATGGCGACTCGAGGAGGGCTCACGGGGAAATCTTACCACCCGTGGCCACGTGGTGGAGCGCGTCGAACAGCCGCGCGCTCGTCACCGGGACCTCGCGGACGACCACGCCGAGGTCGGCGACCGCGTCTTCGACCGCGTTCGCGATCGCCGCGGCGCCGGGGATGGCGCCGCTCTCGCCGACGCCCTTGACGCCGAGGGGGTTGATCACCGAGGGGTGCGCCTCGAGGGCGACCGGCAGCGGTGGGAGTTGATCGGCCTTGGGGATCGCGTAGTCCATGAGGCTCGCGGTCAGGAGCTGGCCGTGCTCGTCGTGGACGACCGCTTCCATGAGCCCGGCGCCGATCGACTGGGCAGCGCCGCCCTGGAGCTGGCCCTCGACGATCGTCGGATTGATCGCGCGGCCGGGGTCGTGGACGATCGCATAGGCGAGGAGCCGGACCGCGCACGTCTCCACATCGACCTCCACGACGGCCGCGTGCGTGCCGAACGCCCACGTGACCGTCTCGGGATGGAAGTAGGTGCAGGCGTTGAGCCCGGGCTCGCCGAGGGTACGGAGCGCCTTGGACTTGACCGCGGCGTGGGCGAGCCTGCCCAGGCCGACGGAGCGGGCCGGCACGCCGACGACGAAGGCCCGGCTCGCCTCGATCCGCACATCCTCGGGGGCGCACTCGAGCAGCTCGGCGGCGACGCGCGCGGCCCGCGCGCGCACCTCGCGTGCGGTGCGCGCGACGGCGGGCCCGGCGTTGGCAATGACGCGGCTCCCGCCCGTGCCCATGCCGAACGGGAAGAGCGCCGTGTCGCCCGCGCTGACGATCACGTCCTCGAACGCCGCGCCCAGCTCGGTCGCCGCGATCTGGGCGAGCGTGGTCGCGTGGCCCTGACCTTGCGCCGCGACCCCGATGAGGACGTAGACCTTGCCGCTCGGGTCGACGCGCACCGTCGCGCCCTCGTAGGGTCCGAGCCCGGTCCCTTGCGCGTAGCAGGCGAGACCGACGCCGATGCGGCGCGCCGTGCCGGCCTGCGCGGTCTGGCGCCGTCGCCAGTCGTCGTAGCCGAGGAGACCGAGCGCGCGCTCGAAGGCGCGCGGAAAATCGCCGGGATCGTAGCTGATCGGGACGCCGTCCTTGTAGGTGAGGCCCGGGCGGTAGGGCATCTCGTCGGGCCGCACCAGGTTGCGCCGCCGGATCTGGGCGGGATCGAGGCCGAGGCGGCGCGCGCCGAGATCCATGAGCCGCTCCATGACGAGCACCGCCTCGGGGCGGCCGGCGGCGCGGTACGCCGCGTTCAGCGTCTTGTTGGTGACGACGCTCGTGCCGGCGTTCCGGTAGTGCGCGACGCGATAGGGCCCGGGCAGGTGGTTGACCGTGTTCGCCGTGAGCCCGTCGCCCTGGGCCGGGTAGGCGCCCACATCGGCGAAGAACCGGTCATCGATCGCGACGATCGTGCCGTCGCGGCCGAAGCCGATGCGGGCGTGGTGGGTTTGCTCGCGGTCGTGGCCGAGGCTGGCGAAGTCCTCGCGTCGCGTCTCGATCCACTTCACGGGCCGCCCGAGGCGCACCGCCGCCGCGGCGACCAGGACCTCCTCGGGATAGACGGACCCTTTGGGACCGAAGGCGCCGCCCACGTCGGGGACGAGGACGCGCACGGCCTCGGCGGGGAGCTCGAGCGCGGCGGCGACGATGTCCCGGACGCTGTAAGGGTTCTGACACGACGACCAGACGACGAGCGCGCCCGAGTCGGCGTCGCGATACGCGAGGACGCCGCGCGTCTCGATGGGCACCGCGGCGAGCCGCGGGTGCCTGAACGTCTCATGGATCACGACGTCCGCGGTCGCGAGCGCCAGCTCCGCGTCGCCGATGGCGCCGCTGACGCCGAGAGCGGTGTTGTCGGGCCAGCCGTCGTGCACGCGCGTGGGGGAGGCAAGGGACGCCTCGACGGTCGCGAGGGCCGGGAGCGGCTCGTAGCCCACGCGTGCTAGCTCGAGGGCGTCTGCCACGCGGTACGGGCTCTCGGCGACCACGACGGCGACCGGCTCGCCGACGTAGCGCACGCGGTCCTTCGCGAGGATCGGCTGGCTCCAGGGGCGGCCCTTGCGGACGGCGCCATAGGCGCTCGGCATCGGCCGGGCCGTCTCGGGGAGCTCGGCCGCGCTCCACGCCGCGACGACGCCCGGCAGTGCGCGCGCCTCGTCGAGGACAAGTTTGGTGATCCGCGCGTGCGCCTCCACGCTGCGTACGACGCCCAGGTGGAGCATGCCCTCCCGTGTGAGGTCGTCGACAAAGCGCCCGCCGCCTACGAGCAGGCGGCGATCCTCGGTACGGCGGGGAGAGGCACCGATCATGACGTTCGGCAATCTACCACGCCTGTCGAGCGATGCACTCGGCTAGACTCTTGGGGGTATGCGCCAGTACGAGCTCAAATGATCGAAACCGTCCGCCGCTGGATCGACGGGGCGGAGCGCGTCGTGGCGCTGACGGGCGCCGGGATCTCGACCGACTCCGGGATCCCCGACTTCCGCGGGCCGCAGGGCGTGTGGACGCGGAACCCCGGCGCCGAGAAGCTCGCGACGCTCCAGCACTATCTCGCCGACCCCGACGTCCGCCGGCGCGCCTGGCGGAGCCGGCTCGAGTCGCCCGCGTGGCAGGCCAAGCCGAACGCGGGCCACCTGGCGTTCGTGACTCTCGAGCGCCGGGGCAAGCTCCACGCGCTGATCACCCAGAACGTCGATGGGCTCCATCTCGCCGCCGGCTCCTCGCCCGAGCGCGTGATCGAGATCCACGGGACCCTGCACGAGGTCCTCTGCCTCGGCTGCGGCGAGCGCGCGCCGACCGAGCGCGTGCTCGCGCGCGTGCGGGCGGGTCGAGGCGGACCCGCCGTGCCGCTCGTGCGGCGGAATCCTCAAGACCGCGACGATCTCGTTCGGTCAGGGCCTGGTGTCCGGGGACCTCGCGCGCTCGGAGGGCGTCGCGCGGAGCTCTGATCTCCTGCTCGCGGTGGGCACGAAGCTCTCGGTATGGCCGATCGCGGGCGTCGTGCCGGTCGCCAAGGAGGCGGGGGCGCGTGTGGTGATCGTGAACGCGGAGCCGACCGAGATGGACGAGCTGGCCGATGCCGTCCTGCGGGGCTCGATCAGCGAGCTCTTGCCGCGGGTCGTCGGCGTCGGCGCCTGAGCCTACCGGCGCGCACGGTTCTTGGCTCCGCTCGCGTCGACCGTGATATCGAATCGATCGACGATCTGCCCGTCGATGTTCTTGAAGTACCCCTGCGCCCTGGTGGGATCGCCGTCGACATTGAAGACGACGAAGAGTGCGCCGAACGTCGCCCCCTGGTTAGTGGTGTAGATCTTGGCCCACTCTCCTTTGCAGCCGTACGGGAACGTGGCGGGAAGGCAGCGCACCTGCTCCCGCACGCTTTGTCCTCCCAGGCCCGAGACGAAGACAAAGGATTTCCCGGGATTTCCCCTGGCGATGCAGATCGCGTTGGGGTCGGGACACGACGCATCGACGACTTGATCTCTGATGCTGGTCAGCGTCCGGGTCCGCTGATAGCTGTGCTCATGGGCCGTGGCGATGATGGCGCCAAGGTCCTTGCAAGTTTCGTAGACGCTCCACCCCGTCTCGTCGTCCTTGTCTCCGACCTGCATGGCGCGCTGGTTCTTGTGCCAGCTGCAGATTTTCCAGAGATGAGCGTCGGTCGCCAATTGCTTCTGAATATACGGAGCGTAGCGCTTGTCCCCCGCGCGCACGCCGCCCTCGCCGACGAAGACCAGCCTGAGCCCGCGGTATGTCACTGAGTACATCTGATCGTCGAGGTCGGGATCGTCCGGCGTGACGCCGAGGCGGGCCATGCGGGCCTTCAGGAACCGAGCGTAGCATCCGTCTCGATCCCAGCAATTCTCCCGCCAGTTGTCGGTGTCGTGGTTTCCGACTGACGCGAAGTATGGGAAATCACGTCCGAGAACGCTGTCGATCGTCTGGAAGAACCCACGCGCGTTCTCGGCGTAGTCAAAGTCGCCCTGGTGCAGAACCAGATCGGCGCGTTCGGACTTGATGAGCTCGAGGACGCGTCGGAACCCGTCGCCGCTCCCGCTATCGCCGATGAAGGCGACTTTCACGTTCGGGTCCGTAGGGATCGGGCCCAACGCTCCCTGTGCGTGCCCGTGCGCGGGTACCAGGGCGAGGGCCAGGAGGGTCGCCAGAATTCTGCCGACGACGAATCGGTGGCTACTCATAACGGAGCGCCTCGATCGGGTCGAGGCGGGCCGCCTTCCTCGCCGGATAGAACCCGAAGAAGATGCCGACGGCGGCCGCGAAGCCGAAGGCCAGCACGATCGTATCCGGCGCGACCAGCGTCCGCCACTCGGCGAAGTAGCTGATCGCACGCGAGCCGGTGAGACCGGCCGCGATACCGATCAGGCCGCCGATCACCGAGAGCGTGACGGCCTCGACGAGGAACTGCATGAGGATGTCTCGGCCCTCGGCCCCCACCGCCATCCGGAGCCCGATCTCGCGCGTCCGCTCGGTGACCGACACGAGCATGATATTCATGATCCCGATGCCGCCCACCAGGAGCGACACCGACGCGATGGCCGCCAGGAGGTAGGTCATGACCTGCGCGGCCTGCTCCTTTGTCTCGAGCACGTCCGTCAGGTTGCCCAGCTTGAAGTCGTCGTCCTGGCCGGGCTGGAGCCGGTGGCGCTGTCTGAGAAGCGTCCGGATCTGCGCCTCGGCCTCGGCCAGGTCCTCACCGGGCCAAATCTTGATCTCGATTTTTCTGACCGAACGAGGGTTGCCTTGGGTCCCGAGCACCTTCTTCTTCGCCGTCGAGAGCGGAATCAGAATGACGTCGTCCTGATCCCAACCGTAGGAGCTCTCCCCCTTCGCGTCCAGCAGCCCGACCACGGTGAACGGGACCTTCTGGATCCGGATGATCTGGCCGAGCGGATCGGCGTCACCGAAGAGATTCAGGGCGGTGGTCTGCCCGAGGATCGCGACCTTCGTGGCGCCGTCGACGTCCTCGGGCCCGAGCGGTCGACCGGAGTCGAGCGGCCAGTCGCGGGCCTCCAGATAATCCTCGGTCACGCCGTAGATGTCCGTGGACCAGTTGAGGTTGCCGAAGACGACCTGCCCCTTGCCCTTCGCGGAGGGCGCCGCCACCTGCACGACCTGGATCTCGCGCGCGATGGCAACCGCGTCGTCTTCGGTGAGCGTGTACTGGGTGCCCTGGCCGAGGCGGGCGCCACTCGAGGTCACGCTGCCGGACGTGGCGATGATGAGATTGGTCCCGAGGCTCTCGATCCGCTCGGTCACGCTCGCCTGCGCCCCCGTGCCCACGCCCACCATGGCGATCACGGCGCCCACGCCGATGATGATGCCCAGCATCGTCAATGCGCTGCGGAGCTTGTTCACGCGCAGCGCGCGGAGGGCGCTCCGGGCGCTCTCCCAGACGTTCACGCCACCGCCTCCTCCCCGAGAAGCGCCCGCGCTCGGGCGGCGTCCCGCGGCGACCGGACCGGCTCGTCGCGCAGCAGGCGGCCGTCGCGAAACGTCAGCACCCGACTCGCATACTCGGCGATATCCGGCTCGTGAGTGATGAGGACGATCGTGATGCCCTGGCGGTTCAGCTGCTGCAAGAGGACGAGGATCTCGACGCTGGTCCGGGTGTCGAGGTTGCCCGTCGGCTCGTCGGCCAGCAGTACTGCGGGGTCGTTGACGAGCGCGCGTGCGATGGCGACACGCTGCTGCTGCCCCCCCGAGAGCTGGCTCGGATGATGGTTGGCGCGATCCTCGAGCCCGACCGCGGCCAGCCGCTCGCGCGCGCGCGTGCGCCGCGCTCCGGCCGCCAGCCCCGCGTAGATCAGCGGGAGCTCGACGTTTTCGAGGGCGCTCGTCCGGGGCAGGAGATTGTATGTCTGGAAGACGAACCCGATCTTGCGGTTGCGGATCCGTGCGAGCTCCGACCGCGAGAGGCCGGCGACATCCTCGCCGTCCAGGACGTACCGGCCGGCCGTGGGCGAGTCGAGACAGCCGAGAAGGTTCATGAAGGTGGACTTCCCCGAGCCGGAGGGGCCCATCACCGCCACGAACTCGCCGCGCTCGACCTCGACCGTCAGGCCACGGAGCGCATGAACCGTGTGTGGGCCGAGTGGATAGTCCTTCGTGAGCCCCTCGGTGACGATCAGCGCCATGGCTCAGCGCCCGATGCTGGGCGCGCTCCCGCCCTTGCGCGCTTTCTTCCCGCTACCGCTACCACCATGGCCGACGATGACTTCTTGCCCCACGTTGAGGTCGCCTCCGAGGACCTCGGTCGCGCTGCCGTCGGTGAGGCCGAGCCTGAGCGCCACGGGCTGGGGCTCGCCGTCCGGGCCCCGAATCCACACCCGCCCGCCAACGCCACTCCGCCCGTCGTCGCCCGTGGAGCGCTCCGACTTGGACTTGCGTTCCCTGGACTTGTCGTCCTTGGACTTGCCTTCCTTGGGCCTGGTCTCTCCTCCGGGCGGCCGGAACCGCAAGGCTGCGTTCGCGACCTTGAGCACGCTCGGCTTCTCGGCGACGATCAGCTTCACATTCGCGGTCATCCCCGGCAGGAGATGCCCGTCGGGATTGTCGACAGCGACGATCACGGTGTAGGTGACGACGCTCTGCACGATCTGAGCGGCCTTGCGGACCTGCACGACCCGGCCGTTGAAGGTCTCGCCCGGAAAGGCGTCCACCGTGAACTTCGCGGGCCCGTCGACCCGGACACGCCCGATGTCAGCCTCGTCGACGCTCACCTCGACCTGCATTTTCGTCAGGTCTCGAGCGATGGTGAAGAGGGTCGGCGCCGCCAGACTCGCCGCGACCGTTTGCCCGACATCCACCGCCCTCGACACCACCACGCCGTCGACCGGCGCGTGGATCGTGGTGTACTCGAGATCGAGGCTCGCCTGGTACAGCGCCGCTTCCTTCTGCTCCACCTGCGCGCGGGCGGCCTGCAACATCGCTTCGGCGACGCGGAGCTGTGCTTGGGCGGACCCGATGGCGCCGGCGAGCGACTCCTCCTTGGCGCGCGCAGCGTCGAGCATAGCGACGGCGGCGTCATAGGCGGCCTGGGCCGTGTCGTATTCGCTCTTGGGAATCAGCGTGCGCTGGAAAAGCTCTGCCCTCCGGCCGAGGTCACGGTTGGTGTCGGCGACCGCCACCTGCGCGCGCGCCGTCTGCGCCTTGCCCTCGGCCAGCGCCGACCGCGCGTTCCCCACCTCCGCCCGCGCGCGCTCGACCTGGGCCTCTTGGTTGAGGACGTTCGCCTTGGCAGAATCCACGTCGGCGCGAGCCTGTTTGACCTTCGCCTCGAAGGTCGCGGGGTCGATCCTGGCGATCACCTGGCCCTTACGCACGACGGAGTTGAAATCGGCGTAGAGCCCCTTGATCTGGCCCGAGACCTGGGTGCCGACCTGCACCGTCGTGACGGCGTTGAGGTTGCCCGTCGCCGAGACTGCGGCGACGATCGGTCCACGCTCCGCCCGCTCGGTCCGGTACTTTGGGGCGCCCCCCTCGTCTTGCGCGTAGAGGTAGCCCCAGACCCCGGCTCCGACCGCGACGACGACCAGGGGAAGCGATAGGGCGCGGCTCATCATAGTGATCATGTAGTGTCCTCCGGCACGGAGGTCGTCACGGGAGCCCCTCGAGGGCTTGGTACCATCGCTCGACTTCGGCGAGCTCGGGGAATCCCCACTCGGCGTTGTCCTGGAGCAGCGCCAGCACCGGCCAGATGACGCGGTTGGCGTAGCGCGCTCTCTCGGCCGTGTCGAAGAGGAAATCGAGCTTCGGCGGCGAGGCCAGCCGCCAGCCCGCGCGCGACACGGCATTCCGGTAGCGCTCCAGAATCCGCGGCCGCAGGGCCGCCGGGAACCGGAAAAGAAACGTGGAGAGATCGTAGCTGAACGGCCCGACACCCACATGGTCCCAGTCGACGAGCCGCGCGCGCGGCCCCTCGGCGCTTCCGCTCACGAAGATGTTGGTCGTCCAGAGGTCGCCGTGGAGGAGCGTATCCGGCCCGGCGGCGTCTTCAAAGGCCCGGGCCCGCCGGGGTACCTCGGCCAGGAGCCCGATCAGCCGCTTGCGCAGACGGTCTGGGAGCCCCGCGTGCTCCGGCGGGGTCTCGATCCCGGATGCCGCGAGCGCTTCGAGCGCCGCGATGGCGTCACCCACGTTCGAGACGAAGTACGGCATTCCGAGGTCGCCACCGTATCGGCGCACGTCAGGCAGCACGGGGTGGCGGGCGGCGCGCGTGTGCAGCTCGGCGACGAGGTCGACTGCCGCGTCCACCCGCTCGAGAGCGGGCCGCGCCGAGAGCGTGTCGTCGCCGAGGTCTTCATAGATATGCCAAACGCTCTCGCCGCGGCGATCGGCCGCTACGGCCAGCAGCCGCGCGCACCGATCGCCCAGCCCGAGGGCGGGCAGCCAGCGCTCCGCGAGCTGCCGGTTACGTTCTGCCCGGGTCGGCTCCAGCCGTTTGATCACGGCGGTGCGCCACGGGCCGCGGGTCTCGATCTCGAGCCGATAAACTCGTGCTTTGAGAAGCCGGACGCTGACGACCGGGAGCCCGGCGCCGCGATCGGCCGGGTCGGCGCCGTCCAGGAGCGCCTCCAAGGACTCGCACAGCTCGGCCCATCCCGGCTCGCCGGTCGCCTCCAGCGCGCTCCGAAGGCCTCTGCGCAGCTCGATCACCTCGTTCATGCGGCCGACCTCGCCCCACGCTCGAGCGCCCGCTCCAGGACCCGCCCGACGACCCGGCGCGCGTCGAAGTGCTCCTCCGCCAGCGCGCGAGCCAGCCGGCAGTGCCGCTCGTAGTCGGCCTCGGCGGCGGCGAGCGCGCGGGCGGCTTCGTCGAGGCTGCGGAACCGGAACAGGCCTTCCGCGTCTGGCAGGATCCGGCTGGGACCAGTATGCTGAACGATGGCGGGCTTGCCGCTCGCCAGGTAGCAAAGGGTGCGGTCGCTCAGCCATGAGGTCTGAAGGGTCACATACGCGGGCTTCGCGCAGCTGAATTCGCCTCGCGAGCGCTGGATGTAGGCGCGGTAAGCCTCTGGGGTTGAGCTCACATCCCACGCCTCCCGAAGCCTCCAGCCCGCAGGCTCCATCAGCCGCCGGCACTGCTCGTCGTGCTCCCCGAGGCACACCGCGAGCTCAAGCCCGGCAGATGTCCGTGACGGCAGCTCCTTGTAGTCCAGGAAGGAGACGTGCTTCTCCTCATTAATGGTCCGCCCCTGGAACTCGAATCTGCTTCCCCACCAGTGCGTAACCGTCGTGTAGGGCGCGGTTGAGTCCGCCGGGGCCGGTGGCCACTCAGGTAGGAAGACCGGCGGTGGCGTGTAGTGCCAGCGGAGGCCACAGTGGGGGAAGCGGGCCGCTGGGGTCCCGACGGTCTCGCCGATGGTGAAATAGATGTCATGCGGCGCCAGCCGCACGTCGCCTCGGGTCATCCAGATCTGCAGGAGCCCCGGGTCCGTGTCGACCAGCGCCGCGCGCCGGAACCGCCGGACAACCGCGGCCGAAAGCAAGTGCGAGAGATTGATGAGCAGGTCGGCCTGCGCGGCCGCCTCGAGATCGAGGACCCGCGCAGCCAGGTCTTGTGGCGGCGGCGCGCCGTTCGGCGAACAGAGCGCGAGGGACTCGGCCAGGCCATATCGATCCAGACGATCCCGCAAGGCCGCGACGTTGGCCTTCGTCGCCTCCAGGGGCTTTCCCGGATCGAGTACCTCGAGCCAGATCACCGGGCAGCCCAGGGCTCGCAGCGCAAGGGCCCACTGGAGATAGACCCAGAGATGGCCGCCGCCATTCGGGTACGCCATTGTGTTGGCCGGCGCAAGGCAGACGGTCAGGCTCATGAGATTCTCGCTCGCGTGACGATGGGCATGCGGCTTGACCGTCCAGCTCGCCCCGCCCAGCCGAGGCGATCGAGGGCATGCGCCAGCTCGGCTTCGTACAACCGTAGATTAGGGACGAACCAATTTGCCCAATCGGGGAAGAAATGATGGGAGTCCCAGTCGATTGCGGCCAGAGCGCGGAACACGGTCCCGCAAGCTGCGAGGCGCTCTACGTCCTCCGGGTCACAGTCCGGCCAGCGCTCCCGCACCACTGACAAGTAGGTGGTGAGGTCGGGACTCGCCGAGAACCCGATCGTATCGAAGACCACTTGGGCGAGGTCGGCGGTGGGCACGCCCAGACCGGAATCCGTCCAGTCGAAGGCTGCGATCTGAGGGCCCGCCGGCGAGGCCTGCACACGCAGGTTCTTCCCGTTGAAATCACCATGCACGAGGGTCCGAGGCAGGCCGGTGGAGGCATGTTCGAGGCGATCCCAGTGCTCGTCCAGCTGGTCGAACCGCGCAAGGAGGCCATCGAGGAACGCCAGGTCGTCGGCGGTGAACGCGGGATGGTCGAGGTGGTTCCGAAAGAGCTCTCGCGCCGTGCACATCTGCGTCCGGTATCGGCCCGGTCCGGCGTCGGGCAGCTCCAACTGGTCGGCGGCAGAGCGCGCTTCGGTGTGGAGGATCCCGAGCCATCGGGCCGCGGCCGCGCGATGGCCCGGTAGAAGAACGTCGTACTGTTCGCCCTGGATCTCCCCGATGAAGAGCCAGCAGACCTCCTTCTCCGGGTCCTCGTTCGGGTCCGCGGCGACTCCGTAGTAGCGGGGTCCGGGGAGGGGCACGAACGGAAAGATCCGCTCGTACACGGTGCGCTCGACTACGCAGTCGCCTCGCTTGCATCGCTTCGCGATGACGGTCGAGCCCTCGGCGCCCGCGCCTTCGAGCCGGTACACCCCCCTGCGCCTCGTCGCCGGGGCGACCCGGTCGGGTATCGGGCGATCGTGCCCGAGCCGGCGCCACGCCTGGACGGCGGGGTGGGCGAGCACGCTCTCCAGACGCCTTCCCGTCGCGGCGAGCGCAGGCGCGCGCTTTGGCGTCGGCCGGATGGGACCGGTCTCTTCGAGGGCTCGCGTCGTATCCCGCACGACCCGGCCGTGCTCGATCGTGAGAACGGCGGAGCAGCCCGCGAGCGTAGTGGGGCGATGGCTGATGATGACCACGGTGCGGCCTTGCTGGAGACGCTCCAACGCGCCGACGATCGCCGCCTCGGTCTCCAGGTCCACCGCGCTCGTGGGCTCGTCCAGAATGAGCACCGGGCTGTCCTTCAGGAAGGCGCGGGCGATGGCGATGCGCTGGCGCTGGCCGCCCGAGAGCTGGACGCCGCGCTCGCCCACCTGGGTGTCATAGCCCTGGGGCAGCCGGACGATGAACTCATGGGCGTTGGCCGCCTGGGCTGCCGCGATCAGTTCATCCCGGGGAGCGCCCGGCTTCGCGTAGCCGATGTTCTCGGCGATGCTGGTCGAGAAGAGCACCGGGTCCTGAGGCACGACCGCGAACTGACGGCGGAGATCCTCGAGCTTGAAGTCGCGGAGGTCGACGCCGTCGAGCCGCACTTCTCCCTCTGTCGGGTCGTAGAACCGGGTGAGCAGGTTGATGAGGGTGCTCTTGCCGGCCCCGGACGCGCCGGCGATGCCGAGACGTGTGCCGAGTCCGATGTCGAAGGAGATGTCATGCAGGACCGGACGATCATCGCCGTAGGTGAACGAGACGTCGCGGAAGGTGATGGCTCCGCCGGCGCGCGGGAGTGGCCGCGCATCCGGCCGCTCTTCGACATCCGGCGGCTCGTCGAGCAGGGCGAAGGCGCGCTCGGCGCTGGCCAGATGCAGCTGGAGGCTCGCGGCCTTCTGGCCGATGGTCCGAAGCGGCTGATAGAGCTGGGCAAGGTACCCCATCACCATGAGCAGCTCGCCCAGGGTGAGCGCGCCGGCGCGGACGTGGCCGATCCCGATCAGGAGCACCGCCGCGGTGCCGACGGCCGTGGTCAGCCCGACCAGGAGCTGGTAGCTGCCTTCGAGGCCCGCCACGCGCATCCGTGCCCGCATGCCGTCCCCGCAGCGGCCGAGGAAGCGCTGCTCTTCCCGCGCCTCCTGACCGAACGCTTTGACGATCCGCAGCGCGCCCAGGACCTCTTGCACGACCGACTGGGCGGCACTCTCGAGCTTCTTCACCTCCCGCCACTGGCGGCGCAGGCGCCGGCGAAATACGCGCGCGATGACGACGGGGCCCGGCGAGACGGCGAGGGCGATCAGGGCCAGTGACCAGTCGATCCGGGCCATGACGTAGATCATGGCGACGAAGGTGATCGTGGCGGAGACGAACGGAATGAAGCCCTCCGTGAGGATGTGCTGGATAGCCAGGGCGTCGCGCTGGACTCGGTACGTCGAGTCCGTCGTTCCCCGCGTGTCGTGGTAGGCGAGGGAGACGCGCTGGACGTGGCGGAAGAGTCGGGCCCGGAAGTCCAGGACCAGCCTCTCCTGGACCCAGGCCCGCAGCAGCGTGTTCCCCAGTCCCTGAAGCTGGCTGACTAACGCGACGGCCAGCACGAGCCCCACCGCCAGGGCCAGCAGGCCGCCCGCGGAGCGCGCGATCGCCTCCGGTACGAACGGGGCGATGAACCACGGGAGCGGGTGCGAGCCGATCACGCTGTCCACCGCGATCTTGAGGGGGAGCGGTGCGAGCAACGAGAGCGGGCTGGCCAGCAGGGTGAGCAGGAACAGCGCGCCGATGTGCGCCCAGTGGGACCGCGCCTGGCCGAGTAGCCGCCGGAAAAGGACGACATCGGTGTAACCAGCCATGATCCTCAGGTGCCTCCTGTCCCTAGCCGCCTGACGGTCCGGGCGATGAGAGCGGCGGCGCCGGCACACTCGAGGACGACGCAGAGACCGAGCGCGAGGGTGACTGCCGCGAGGATCGTTCCGGCGGCCCACGCCCCAGCCGCGGCGGCGCCGCCCGCGAGGGCCGCGAAGAGGGCGGTGAGGGCGACCCCGCCACGAGAGCCGCGCGGCCACCAGCGGAGGCGGAGGAGCTGCGTACCCGCGCCGTGATCCTCGACGGCCATGAGCAGCCTGGCAGAGCCGAACGGCCCGCCACTGATCTCGAGGTCCCAGCGGTCATAGTCGCCCCCGCACCGAACCGCGGCGCCGGCGGCCCTGAGGTCCGCTTCGATCCGCCGGAGTCTCTCGTCGGGGTCGCGCCAGCGCTCGCTCCAGAGGGCGAAAGTCCGCGGCCAGGGCGCCGCGAGCCCCGGCGACCCCCGCCGCCAGGGCGCCAGGCCGTATTGCAGCCGGCCACGCAGGCGCGCCAGCGGCTGGAGCAGGTGGAGCGCGGCCGTCAGCAACCGCCGTTTGAGCCGGGCCGCACCGTGAAGCGGCGCGTCGTTGAAGGAAGCACGGGCCGCGCTGAGGGACGCCTGCGCCAGCGGCGGTAAGACGAAGCCGAGGAGCAGCGGCAGCAGGAGCTTGAGAGGGCTCCAGATCAAGCTCACCGTCGACAGTGCCATCAGGATCGCGACCGCCAGATACCATTCCGGCATCTGGGGCAGTGAACCGAGAAGGCTCGGGGCAGGCTCGTAGAGGGACTGATACGGCGCGACGCCCCAGATGCCGTGATAGACGCGCGCCCGGCGCCAGCGGAGCGCCCGTGTCAGCCCGTTGCCGTAGATGCGGCCGGCCCAGCGGGCGTGCCCCGAGCCGTTGTATTTCTTGGGCCACTTCCGCTCGAGCAGGGCTTCCGCCCGGCCGTACCCGATCTGCTGTTTCCAGTAGGTGCGCACCGAGTTCCGCCGATGGTGCCAGACCATGGCGGCGGCGCTGAAGCCCAGTGTGAAGCCTCGCTCCTCGAGCCGCCAGCACACATCCACGTCGTCGCCGGCGGTGCGGAACTGCGGGTCGAACCCGCCGATCGCCTCGAGGCGGGCTTTGCGAAACGCCATGTTGCAGCCGGGGAGGTGCTCCGCCTCACGGTCGCTCAGGAGGACGTGAACGGGCCCGCCCGGCGCACGCGCGATGCACTCGGCGATCGGTCCGTCGCCCGGCGGGGCGAGGTTCGGTCCACCCACCGCGGCGTGCGGCGTGGAGAGAAAGGTGGCCGCGAGATAGGTGAGCCAGTGCGGGTCGGGGTAGGCGTCGTCGTCGATGTAGGCGACGATCTCGCCCGTGGCCGCCCCGAGGCCCGTGTTGCGCGCGCTGGCCAGGCCGCGGTTCTCGGTCTGGATCAGTCGGCAGTCGTACTGGCGCGCGATGGCCGCGGTCGCGTCGGTGGAGCCGTCGTCCACCACGATGACCTCGTACTCGGGGTAGACGAGTCGCCGCAATCCCTCGAGACAGTCGCGGATGGTGCGCGCGCCGTTGTACGTGCACACGACCACCGAGATCCGTGGCCACGGCAGGTTCGGCGGGAACGGCAGCTCGGCGAACGCCCCTCGGACCGCGTCGAGGGCGGGCTTCGGCGACCGGTCGGCGCGCGTGAGGCCGAAGGCCCAGGCCTCGACGTCGTGGCCCTGCCGGTACCACTCGTCGGTCCAAGAGAACACGACCACGCCGGCGCATCCGGCCGCGAACGCCGTCCGCACCTGCCAGTCAAGGGAGCGCGCCTGGACGCCGTCGCCGTTGCGCAGGCCGTCGAGCCCGAGCTCACTCATGAGGAGCGGCCGCTCCCCGGCGATATTCTGCAGGCGCGCGAGGTACGCCTCGAACCGCTCCGGCGACTCGAGGTAGACGTTGAAGCACACGAGGTCGAGGAACGGAAGGTGGAGGTACTCCGTCGTGGGGTAGTTTACGTAGGTCACGAGCCCGTCAGGGTCTTCCGCCTTGACCGCGCGGTACAGCCGCTTGAGGTAGCGCTCGATCCTTCGGCGGCCGAGCCAGCGCGCCATCGGGGCCGGGATTTCGTTGCCCAACGCGTAGCACAGGAGCGCCGGATGACCGGCGACCTCCCGGACCTTCGCGCGGACCAGCGCTTCGATCTCGGAGACGCTCTTCTTCCGATCGATGAGGAAGCCAAGGTACTGTTCGGCGGACAGCCCCACCATGACCCGAAGGCCGTGCCGTCCGGCGGCGTCGAGGAGGGAACGGGGAGGCATCGTGTGCGGAATGCGGACGGTGTTGATTCCGTTCGCCGCCATCTGCGCGAAGTCCCGCTCGATGAGGTCCCGGTCGTGGTACTCGTGGCCGCTCGCGTCGGGACGAAACGCCCCGTAGCTCACGCCGCGAACGTAGAGCTTCGCGTCGCCGGCAAAAAGGAATTTGCCCCCCGCGCGCGGCCGGACGAGTTCAGGGACGCGGGTCGGCGCGCTCGCGCGGGCGAGGTCCGGGGTGATCGCCGGAGCGGGCAATCCATCGGTCGTGGTCGCGTTGGCTGGAGGGGCGATTGACACGCCGGCCCCCCTATGCCGAGATGCGGTCGTCTTGCGCGGGCGCCACGCTCGCGAACCACTCGATCGTTCGCCGCAGTCCCTCTCGGAGGGGCACGGTCGGACTCCATCCCAGTCCGGCCTGGGCCTTGCGAATGTCCGGCCGCCGACGCGCGGGATCGTCCTGCGGCAGGGGCAGGTGGACGAGGTCGAGGGGGGTCTTGACGAGCGAGGCGACAGATTCGGCCAGCTCGAGCAAGGTGATCTCTTCGGGGTTGCCCAGGTTGAACACCTCGCCCGCCAGTCCGTCGTAGGTGGCGAGCCGGTAGATGCCCTCGACCAAATCGTCGACGAAGCAGAAGCTCCGCGTCTGCCGCCCGTCGCCGTGAACGGGCAGGGGGATCCCCGCCAGTGCGTGGGTGATGAACTGCGGGATCACGCGACCGTCCCCAGCGCGCATGCGGGGGCCGTACGTGTTGAAGATCCTGACGATGCGGGCATCGAGCCCGTGCGAGCGGTGGTACGCCATCGTCAAGGCCTCGGCGAAGCGCTTGGCCTCGTCGTACGCGCTACGCGGACCGAGCGGGTTCACGTGGCCCCAGTACGATTCGGGCTGCGGGTGGACCTGGGGATCGCCGTACACCTCGCTGGTGGAGGCCAGGAGATAGCGAGCGTGGTGAGCCTTCGCCAGCCCGAGCGTGTGGAGCGCACCAACGCTGTCGACCTTGAGGGTGTGGATGGGATGCCGCAGGTAGTCTCTGGGGCTGGCAGGACAGGCGAAGTGCAGGACGAGGTCGACGGGGTCATCGATGACGAACGGCTTCGTGACGTCCTGCCGCAGGAACCGGAACCGGGTGTCGCCAGCGAGATGGGCCAGGTTCCTGGCCGCCCCAGTCAGCAGGTTGTCGGCCCCAACGACGTGCCAGTCTTGAGCGAGAAAATGGTCGCAGAGGTGCGAGCCCAGAAACCCGGCGGCTCCGGTGATCAACACGGTCGCGGGCGACCCGCTGCGGGCGCTCACACGGGCACCCGCCGCGGCACCGTGCGAAGGGTCGCTTCCCCACGGCCGAGGCTGTGGTACTCGAACCCGGCCGCCCGCATCCGCGCCGGCTCGAACAGGTTCCGCCCGTCGACGATGATCGGGGTGCGCATGAGCGACCGGATCCCGCCGAGGTCCAGCGAGCGAAACTCGTCCCAGTCGGTGAGAATGACCAGCGCGTCGGCCCCACGAGCTGCCTCGACAGCCGACGCCACATAGGCGAGGCGGTCATTCGGCGGATACAGCTTCTGGATATTCTGTGCAGCGGCGGGGTCGTAGACGCGCACGATGGCTCCGGCGCTATGCAGTCGCGGGATGATCCCGAGGCTCGGCGCCCCGCGAATGTCATCCGTGTCCTGCTTGAACGCCACCCCCAGGACGCCGATGACCTTTTGCGGCAGCACCCACAACGCCCGATCGACTTTCGCGAGCAGTCGCTCGACACGGGCGGTGTTAATGCGCTCGACCTCTCTGAGCATCGCGACGTCGACCCCGTTGTCCTCGGCCACCGTGATGAGCGCGTTCAGGTCTTTGGGCAGGCAGGAGCCCCCGAAGCCGAGGCCCGCGTTGAGGAAGTGACTGCCGATCCTCGGATCGAGGCCGACGCCCCGGGCGACGGTCGCCACGTCGACGCCAAGCTCCTCGCACAGGTCGGACACCATATTGATGAACGAGATCTTGGTCGCGAGAAACGCGTTCGCCGTCTGCTTGATCAATTCGGCGGTCGTCACGCTCGTCGCGACGATCGGGCAGTGGAAGCCCTTCCGGTAGAGGTCGAGCAACCGCGATCGGGCTCGCTCGGTGTCGGCGCCGATGACGATCCGGTCCGGCTTCAGGAAGTCCTGCACCGCCGTGCCCTCGCGGAGGAACTCCGGATTGCTGGCGACGTCGAACTCGCGGTTCGGTCCGGCGAGGCGCCGGATCGTCCAGTCGACCCAGTAGGCGGTACGCGCAGGAACCGTACTCTTCTCCACGATCAGTTTGTAGCCGTCCAGCAGCGGCGCGATCGTGCGAGCGACTTCCTCGACCTGGCAGAGGTCGGCGCGTCCGTCGGCGCGGGGCGGGGTCCCCACGCAGAGGAACACAATGTCGGACCCGACCACGGCGTCCTCGGCCTTTGTGGTGAACCTGAGCCTGCCGGATTCCAGATTCCCGGTCAGCAACTCTTGCAGGCCGGGCTCGTGGATGGTCGGCGTCCCGTCCGACAGCCGCGCCACGACGTCGTGATCCTTGTCGATCGCGGTGACCGTGTGGCCCAGCTCGGCGAAACACACCGAGGTCACCAGCCCCGCGTAGCCGGTCCCGAAGATTCCGAGAATCTGGTTCGACGTAATACCTCCCGGGTCCGTCCGACGCATTTTCGTGCGGCGCATTATCGCAAGACCATTCACGACAACGCGACGAAGCATGCCCGCAATCCGTCGCGGAAGCAATCCGAGAATGACCTACAAGTTCCGGAAAAAAACCCTGGTCCTTCCAATAGGACCCCGGCGGGTTCCGGAAATCATTGTTCGTTTCCGGAAATCAGGGACGAAACGAACCTTCTAACCTGGGAGAGATTCGAATGCAGCAGGTACTGGCGGTATTTTTCGGTCTGCGAGGCCATCGGGGTGACCCGATGGCCTCGCGTGTGTTCGGGACTTACCTGATGACGTCGTGCAGGCCGAGCTCTGCGAGCTTCGTCGCGGTCGGCTCGCCCGTCTCGGGGCTCCAGCCCGCCATCTCGTAGTACGTTCGCCGCGCCGCGAAGAATTCGTCCGGATCGATCTTCTGGCCCTTCAGCGCGCCGTTGCCGATGCCCTCGTGGAGGCGCTGGGGCAGCACGTCGTCCGCGGGCGTGAAGCCCTCGCGACAGTTGAACAGGCGCGCGAGCGTGTTGTTGCGCTCGCCGACCTTCATCAGCTCGTAGAGGCTCATGTTCCAGCCGGTGACCGCGTTGATGTAGTCGACCATCGGCTGGAGCTCGAGCCCGTTGAGGGGCGCGCCGACGAAGTCGCACATCCCGACCGAGTTGTAAGCGCTCCAGACCTTCTGCGTCTCGAAGAACGCACGCACCTTCTTGGCGTCGAGCGAGAGCGGATCGAGTGGCTCGATGAGGCCGAGCACCCCGAGCGGGTGGCCCTGGGGATGGAAGCCCGCGTAGAGCGGGTCGTGGGGCGCCTCCATGTGGTCGGCGCCGGTCGGCGAGAGCGCGTAGGCGAGGGAGAGCCCCTTCTTGCCCCGCGGGTCGTGCATGGGCAGCTCCTGCCCCTTGACGTGCAGCGCGAATCGCTCGGCACCCCGACCGAGCTCGCGGGCGGCGCGCTTGACGCCTTCACCGAGGAGCCGGCCGATGGACTCCCGGCGGCCGATGAGGTGGACGAGCTGGATCACGGCGTCGGCGTTGCCCCACGTGAGCTCGACGCCACCCGTCATCGACGGGGTGATGATCCCGTGCTCGTAGCACTCCATCGCGAAGGCGACGACCGCGCCCGTCGAGATCGAGTCGAGCACGTACTGCGCGTAGAGCTGGTTGATCAGCGCGAGGGCGTTCATGTCGCTCACGCCGCAGAGCGATCCGGAGGCCGCGAGCGTCTCGTACTCGGGCCCGCCGTACTTCGGCGTCACGCCGAGCTCCTTCACCTCGACCTCGCGCTTGCACGCGACGGCGCAGGCGTAGCACGTGCCACGGTTGACCAGAATCGTGTCGCGCATCGTCTGGCCGCTGATGGCGCGCGCCCCCTCGAACGAGCCGTCGCGGAAGTTGCGCGTGGGCAGGATGCCGCCCGCTTCGAGCGCCAGCACCGCGCTCGCGGAGCCCAGCTGGTGGAAGCGGTCCTTGGCGCGGTCGTAGTGCTCCTTGAACCAGACGAGCTGGCCCTTCGCCTTCTCCTTGTCCGCCGCGACGGGAGGCTTCGAGCCGCGGACGGCGATCGCCTTGAGATTCTTCGCGCCCATCACCGCGCCGAGGCCACCCCGGCCGTGGAAGTGCTTCAGCTGGTTCACGATCGCGGCGAACCGCACGCCCCGCTCGCCAGCGATCCCGGTCTGGAGCACGCGGATCCGCTTGTCGCCGAGCTCGGCCTCGAGGCCATCCTGGACCTCGCCCGAGAGCTTTCCCCAGTACGGCTGGGCGTCCCGGAACTCGACCTGGCCGTCCTTGATCCAGAGGTACGTCGGCGTCTCCGACCGGCCGCGGACCGTCACGCCATCGAACCCCGCCGCGCGCAGCTCGGGGCCCCACCAGCCGCCGGCCTCCGACTCGCCGTAGCCGCCTGTCAGCGGTGACTTGGCCGCGGCGGTGTAACGGTTGGTGCCGGAGAGCGACAGGCCGTTGATGACGCTGGTCATGAAGACCAGCACGTTGTCGGGGCCGAGGGGTTCGACGCCGGCCGGCATGTCGCGGAGCAGCAGATGGCACGCCAGGGCGCCGCCGCCCAGGTGTTTGCGGACCGTGACCTCGGGGATCTCTTCGACGCGCGTCTGCCGGGCGCTCAGATCGACGTGCAGGATCTTGGCGGTGACGCCGGACGCCATAGCGGTCTCCTCCTCGTGGGCGTTGCCCGGAGGAAGGCTACCACGCTTTGGTTCGAGGCCGCAATTTGCGGCCGCTCACGCCCACGGCGGCGCGGTGCCCCAGCGGTTCACGAAGGTCGTCGCCGACGTCGGTTGGCGCCGGCTCCCGCCGAAGGCTCCGCGAGGATAGCCGAGCGGGATCGCGAAGTGGAAGCTCGCGTCCCTGGGGATCCCGAACAGTGCGTGGAAGCGGTCCATCACCTTGGCGTGGAGGGTCGTCGGCACCGAGCCGATGCCGAGGGCACGCGCGGCGAGCATGAGGTTCTGGCAGGCGGGGATGACCGAGTTGGCGCCGCCCGGCGGGACGGCCAGCGCCAGCACGACGCACGGCGCGTCCTTCATCTCGTCGGCGAGCTGCGCGGCGGCGCGATAGTTCCTGTCCTCGGGCGGGATGTCCTCGAGCTTCGTCCAGCGGCGTTCGTCCCAGCGCTTGGCCCACCACGCCTCGTGGTAGAGCTTGCCGAACTCACGGATCAGCGCCCGGTCCGTCACGACCAGGAAACGCGCGATCTGACGGTTGCCACCGTTCGGCGCCTTGGACGCGGCCTCGAGGATGAGCCGGATGTCCTCCGTCGGAATCGGGTCGGGCCGGAAGCCCCGAATCGAGCGCTGGGTGAACATGGTCTCGCCGACGGGCATGGAGAGCCGCGCGTGGTCAGGATTCATAGGCTCGCTTCGCACGGTGGGGCCCCAGCCCCACGACGTGCTGCGGCTCGCACTGCCATGGTCAGATTCTCGGACGGCGTCGGTGCCACTCGGTGGCCCGCTCGTAGGCGTGGCCGACGCGCAGCACCGTCGCCTCGTCGAATGGCCGTCCGGCGATCTGGAGTGAGAGCGGCAGCCCCTCGGAGGAGACGCCGCAGGGCACCGCGAGCGCCGGGACCCCCGTCATGTTGAACGGCGGCATGTTGCTCTTCGGAAACCCGAAGCTCGGGTCCCACACCGCGGCGAACGTCGGCGCCGGCTTCGGCGTCGTGGGGGTCGCGAGGACGTCCACGCGGCCCAGGACCTCGAGCATCTCCGCGTGGAGCCGTGAGCGCAGGCGCTGGGCCTGGACGTACTCGGAGCCCAGGATGAGCCCGCCCGCGAGGACCCGCTCGCGCAGGACGTCGCCGTAGAGCTCGGGATGGGCGCGCACGTCGCGCTCGTGATAGGCGAAGGCCTCGGCCATCAGGATCGCGAGGAAGGCCCACGAGGTCTGGATCGACGGGATTTCGACGTCGGTGACCGCGGCGCCGAGCTCGCGGAGCGTGGCGAGCGCCTGCTCGAACGCCTTCTCGACCTCGGCGTCCACGCCCTCCAGGAAGTACGCGCGCGGCACGCCGACACGGAGCCCGCGGATCCCCTGACGGAGCGGCGCGGCATAGTCCGCGACCGGCTCGCGGCTCGACGCCGGATCCGCCGGATCGTGGCCGGCGAGCCCCTGGAGGAGCAGCGCGCAGTCCTCCACCGTCCGCGCCATCGGGCCCGTGTGGTCGAGCGTCCAGGAGAGCGTGATGACGCCCGCGCGGCTGACGCGCCCGTAGGTGGGCTTGAGGCCGACGATGTTGCAGAACGCGGCGGGACCGCGGATCGAGCCCCCCGTGTCCGAGCCGAGCGCACCCCCGACGAGCCCGGTGGCGAGCGCTACGGCCGAGCCGCTCGAGGATCCGCCGGGCATATGGTCGAGGTTCCACGGATTCTTCGCGGGCTGGAAGCGATGGCCCGGGAACTGGATGCCGAACGCGAACTCGTGCGTGATGAGCTTGCCGAGCATCACCGAGCCAGCCTCCCGGAGCCGCGTCACGCAGGTCGCGTCGTCCTCGGGAACCCAGTCGGCGAGGAGGGCGGAGCCGGCGGTGGTGCGGATGCCGCGCGTGGCGTAGATGTCCTTGTAGGCGACGGGAATGCCGAGGAGGGGGCTCGCGTCCTGGCCGTGCCCGAGCGCCGCCTCCGCGCGCTTGGCGTCGGCCAGCGCTCGCTCGGCCGTGACCGTGACGAAGGCGTGGAGCGTCGGGTCGAGCCGCTCGATCCGGTCGAGGAGCGCCCGGGTCAGCTCGACCGGGGACAGCGCGCGGCGCCGGTAGTGGTTCGTGATGTCGGCGATCGTCGCGTACGCGAGGTCGTCACTCGTCATCGTCGTCCCGCCGTGGCTCGGCGCTCCGGATCGCGTCGAACATGACCGCGGGCTCGAGGGTCCGCGCCGCCCGCGAGTCGACGGCGTGGATCGGCGCGAGCGCGTCAGACAGGAGGCGGCGGACCATCTCCAGGCGGTTCTCGGCGATCTCGATCCCCGCGGCCTTCATGCGTGCGCGCACCTCGTCGAGGGTCACGTCGTCCTCCTTCTCAGTCAATAGCCTTCCTCGTCCAGCAGCGGGAAGGCACTGGTCGCGCGCGCTGGGCCGACGGGCGTCGCCGGGTGCAGGTGCGACGGGTCGAGCGCCGCGAGCCGGTCCACCCCAAGGAGCCCCATCGCGATCCGGATCTCGTCCTCGAGCAGCTCGAGCACGCGGACGAGGCCGGCCTGGCCGGCGGCGGCGAGACCGCAGCAGGCCAGGCGCCCGATCCCGACCGACTGGGCGCCGAGGGCGAGGGCCTTGACGACGTCGGTCCCGCGCATGAAGCCGCCGTCCACGAGGACCGTCGCGCGACCGCCGACCGTCCGGACGACCTCGGGGAGCACCTCGATCGCGCCCCGGCCATGATCCAGTTGGCGCCCGCCGTGGTTCGAGACGTACACGCCCTCGACGCCGTGCTCGACGGCGAGCGTCGCATCCTCGGCCGTCGCGATGCCCTTCAGCACGAGCGGGATCGAGTGGGTGTCCTTGAAGCGCTTGACGTGGTCCCAGCTGAGCCCCGCCTGGAACTCGAAGCCGCCGGCGCGCGTCCGCCACGGCTTCACGAAGCGCCGGGCGAGGTCGCGCTCGCGCCGGCTGTAGGTCGCCGTGTCGACGGTCAGGCAGAACGCCGCGTAGCCCCCGTCCACGGCGCGCTTCACCCAGTCGTCCACCCACGCGTCGTCGCCGCGGACGTAGAGCTGGAAGATCCGGAAGTTGTTCGCCGCCGCCGCGACCGCCTCGAGGCCGGGGCTGCAGACCGAGCTGAGCATCTGGGGCACGCCGAACTCTTCGGACGCCCTCGCGGCCGTCGCGCCGCCGCCGTCGGCGAAGGTCTCGATGGATCCGATCGGCGCTAGCATCAGCGGTAAGCGCACGGGCCGGCCGAAGAGCGTGGAGGTCGTGTCGATCTTCGAGACGTCGCGGAGGACGCGCGGCCGGAACGCGATCGAGTCGAGCGCCAGCCGGTTGCGCTTGAGCGTCGTCTCGGTCTCCGCGCCGCCCATCAGGTAGTCCCAGGGGCCGGGCGCCAGGTTGTTGCGCGCCGCCCGGACGATCTCGTGGAGCGTCGAGAACTTGTCGCCGAGATTGGAGGCCATCAGACTGACCGAAAGTTAGCGGAGACCCGCGGGCGCGTCAAGGACGTCCCCGTCGTGATACCTTCGCGCCGGGAGGACACACGATGTCCGACGCGACCGCGGACGACGTGGAGCGGCGCGTGGTCGAGGTCCTCGACGGCCTCGGCGTACCGTACGAGGTCTGGCCGATCGACCCCGACTACGCCGACACCGGACGGTTCTGCGAGAAATACAGCGTGCCGCTCCAGAACTCGGCGAACACGCTCGTCGTCGCCTCGAAGAAAGAACCCAAGCAGTACGCCGCCTGCGTGGTCAAGGCGACGCGCCGGCTCGACGTGAACCACGTCGTGCGGCGGCTCCTGGGGGTCGCGAGGCTCTCGTTCGCCTCGGCGGACGAGACGAGGGCGCTCATCGGTATGATGCTCGGCGGCGTGACGGTCTTCGCGTTGCCGGCCGGGCTGCCGATCTACGTCGACGACACGCTCATGGACCTGCCATGGCTCATCCTGGGCGGCGGGAGCCGCGCGTCGAAGATCCGGACCTCGCCCGAGGCCCTACGACGCCTACCCGGGGCGCAGATCGTGGCCGGCCTCACGACCGTCGCCGGCGGCTAGTCGAAACCGCGTCGCGATCCGAGGCTCGTGCTAGAGTTCGCCCAACGACAGGGAGGCCCTCATGGAGACGCGGCAGAGCGTCGTCACGCCCGAGCGGTTCGCCAGGGGCATGAGCTTCGACCAGTATGTCGCCTACGTCGGCACCCCCGAGAACCTCAAGCGCGAGGGTTCGCAGGGCGCCGCGCGCCGGGACTGGAGCGGGTACCTCCGGAAGGCCTACGAGTCTGCGCGGCTGACCGACGCGCAGGCCGCGGCGATCCGATGGCTCGCGGCGCAGCCGAACGGCCCCGCCAAGGTCCTGATGATCGCCGAGGAGTGGTCGTCGGACTGCCGGCGAGACCTCCCGATGCTGGCGCGCCTCGCGGAGGCCGGCGGAATGGAGCTCAGGATCTTCCGCCGCGACGGGCAGCGCTTCAGCCGGAGCCAGACCCCGTCGCTCGCCGAGGCGCCCGACAGCAACGCGGAGCTCATGGCCGAGTTCCTGAACGTGAAGAACGGCCAGTCCTGGCAATCGATCCCGGTGGTCGTCTTCTATACCAAGGCGCTCGAGTACCTGTGCCGCTACGTCGAGTACCCGGCGATCTACCATAAGGACCGGGTCGTCGGCCACCTGCGCGCGCCGCGGCCGGGCGAGACGGAGGACGAGACCCGGAAACGGGGTGAGCGGCTCTTCTTCGAGCTGCTGGACTCGCCGTTCTTCCACGTCTGGCAGTGCGCCGCCGTGGACGAGATGCTCAGCATGCTCCACGAGCGCCTGGTCGTGGGCTCGCTCGCGTAGTCGCGGGGGGACGTACACGATGGGCGACGAACTCCTGTGCACGGTCGTCGACGGCGTCGGGACGGTGACGCTCAACCGCCCGGCGAAGCGGAACGCGCTGAACCGCGCGCTGCTCGACGGCCTCGCCGCGTCCTTCGAGCGGCTCGAGGGCGACCCGGCGGTGCGGGTCGTCGTCCTCCGCGGTGCCGGGCCCGCGTTCTGCGCGGGAATGGACCTCGACGACCTCGCGCGCCAGCAGGACGCCCAGGCAGATCCGGAGGCGAGCGTCCTGACCGTCCTTGGGCGGATCGAGCAGTGCCGCCACCCGACGCTCGCCGTCGTCCACGGCGACGCGTTCGCCGGCGGCCTGGAGCTGGCGCTCCACTGCGACCTCCGCGTGGCGGTCGAGCACGCCCGCTTCGCGATGCCGCTGGCACGGCTCGGGCTCGTCGTGCCGTTCGCGCTCGGGCAGAAGCTCGTGGAGATCGTCGGCCCGGCGATGGCGCGTCAAATCTTGATGGTCGGTCGGCCGCTGACGGCCCGGCGGGCATACGAGATCGGGATGGTCCACGAGGTCACGCCGGCGGCCGAGCTCGAGCGCGTCGTCGGCGAGGTGACGCGGACGATCGCCGCGAACGCGCCCCTGTCGCTCCAGGGGATGAAGCAGACGATCCTCCGCGCCCTCGCGCCGCGTGAGGGGATCGCCCACGCCGACCTCGACACGCTGGCGGCACAGGCACGACGGAGTCGTGACGCTCGGGAGGGCGTGCGGGCGATGCTCGAGAAGCGCACGCCGGACTTTCGAGGAGAGTGAGGCGTCGATGCGGTTCTGTATCCAGGAGCTCCTGACGTTCCGTGACTGGCAGACCGAGCCCGGAGTCTATGCCGATGCGCTCGAGGAGGCGCGGCTGGCCGACGAGCTGGGCTTCGAGGCGGTCTGGCTCGCGGAGCACCACTTCTCGTCCTACGGCATCTGCCCGTCGCTCGCGGTCCTCGCCGCGGCGATCGCGCGCGAGACGCGGCGCGTGCGGATCGGCACCTCCGTGGTCGTGGCGCCCTTCGCGCACCCGCTCCGGATCGCCGAGGAATGGGCGATGGTCGACATCCTCTCGGGCGGGCGGCTCGACTTCGGGCTCGGGCGCGGCTACCAGCCCAAGGAGTTCCGCGGATTCGGCGTCTCGATGGAGCGGACGCGCGAGCGGTTCGACGAGTGCCTGGAGGTCATTCGGCGCGCGTGGACCGAGGAACGCGTGACGTTCGAGGGCGAGTTCTACACCGTGCGCGACGTCCGGGTCCTGCCGAGACCCCTGCAGAAGCCGCACCCGCCCTTCTGGACGGCGGCGGTCTCCCCCGACACCTATACGCTGGCCGCGCGAAAGGGCTTCAAGATCCTGACCGCGCCCTCCTTCACGCCGTGGGACATCCTCCGGAAGAACTTCGACGCCTACCGGGCGGCGTGGCGCGAGACCCACGGGACCGACGCGGGCGGCGACATCGCGATGAACAAGATCATCCACGTCGCCGACACCTCGAAGCAGGCGCGGGACGATCTCAGAGAGCCGACGCGGTGGTTCTTTCGCACCCAGGCCGACCTCATCGCCGATTCCGCCGGCGTCCCGCCCGAGCAGTACAAGTTCTACAGACGCGTGCGCGAGAATCTGCTCGCGCTCTCCGACGAGCGGGCGCTCGAGCAGGCGGCGATCTGCGGCGACCCCGAAGAGGTCGCCGACAAGATCCGCCAGCATCACGAGGCCCTCGGCCTCACATACCTCATGGGATCGTTCAACCGCGGCGGCGTCCCCCACGACCGGATCGTCAGGTCCATGCGCCTGTTCGGCGAAAAGGTGATGCCACGGTTCGCATGAGCCCGCTCACGCTTGGCGACGTCACCGTCAGCCGCGTCATCGAGCTCGACCGCTCGTCGTTCCCGACCCTGTCCATGCTCCCGGACGCAACGCCAGACGTGATCGCGCGCCACCACCACTGGCTCCGGCCGCACTTCTGGGACGACCGGACCGGCGACCTCGGCTCGCGCATCGGCACCTACGTCGTGAGGACGCCCCGCCACACCGTGCTGATCGACACGGGCATCGGCAACGACAAGCCGCGCGACGACTCGCCCGCCTGGCACATGCGCCGGGGCTCGTACCTCGACGACCTGCGCGCGGCGGGCGTGACGCCCGAACAGGTGGACGTCGTCCTGTGCACGCACCTCCACGTGGACCACGTCGGCTGGAACACGCGGCGCGTGGGCGACCGCTGGGTGCCGACGTTCCCGAATGCGCGCTACGTCTTCGCGGGCGAGGAGTGGGAGTTCTGGCGGCACGAGAAGGACGCGTGCATCGCCGACAGCGTGGTGCCGGTCGTCGAGGCGGGCCAGGCGGCCCTCGTGGAGGCCGACTACACCGTGGACGAGTGGCTCCGCCTCGAGCCGACGCCGGGACACACGCCGGGCCACGTCGCGGTCCGCCTCCGCACGTCCGCGGGGGACGCGGTCTTCTCCGGTGACCTCATGCATCGCACGGTGCAGGTCGCCGAGCCGCAGTGGTCGAGCCGCTTCTGCGACGACCCCGCGCGGGCGCGCGACACGCGCCGTGCGTTCGTCGAGGTCCACGCCGACTCCGGCGTCCTGATTCTGGCCGCGCATTTCCCGACGGCGGGCTTCATCGTCCGCGGGGACGGCGGCTACCGCTTCGTTCCCGCGGCGTAGACGCGGCGGGTCGGATACTCGAAGTCGTAGGGGTCGCGCGCGGTGACGTCGTCCACGGCGAGTCCCGCCGCCTCCAGGTAGTCGCGCATCTCGTCGGGCTCGAAGAGCGTGGCGGTGATCGAGATCTTCTCGCCGAACCAGTCCTCCGCGTGAACGTGGCCCGAGCCCCCGTGAAACGCGATCAGCAGCCGGCCGCCCGGGACGAGGACGCGCGTCAGCTCACCGAGGGCGCGCGCGACCGTGTCGCGTGCGAGGTGGATCAGCGAGTAGAAGGCGACGATCCCCGCGAGCGACGCGTCGGCGAGCGCCAGGGCCAGCATGTCGCCCTGCTCGAAGGGGATCCCGGGATTGCGGCGCCTCGCCAGCTCGACCATCCGGGGCGAGAGGTCGAGGCCGAAGACGTCGACGCCGCGCGCCGCGAGATAACGCCCGACGTGGCCGGGCCCGCAGCCCACGTCCCCCACCCGGCCGCGGCCGGCGACCGCCGCCGCGAAGCGATCGAGCCGGGCGCGGTCGAAGGGCTTCTTCTCCAGCTCGTCGAAGAAGGCCGCCGCGTACTTCTCGGCGATGCGGTCGTACTTCGCCGCGAGGTCGGCCTGACCGGCATCCTCGCTCACCGCGCCCGCGCTAGCCGACGAGGGCCGGTCTCCGGTCGAGCCACGGGCGCACCGCCTCGAGCTGCGCGGCCAGGCGGAAGAGCGTCGCCTCATCCCCGCCGCGCGCGACGAGCTGGACGGCGACGGGCAGGCCGGTGGCCGAACGCCCGAGCGGGAGGACGATCGCCGGCTGGCCGGTCAAGTTGAACCAGACCGTGAACGGCGAGAAGGCGAAGACGCGCCGCCAGTACTCGTCCACGTCGTCCATCATCATGTCGATCCAGCCGAGCTTCGGAGGTAGGGTCGCGAGCCCCGGCGTCAGCAAGACGTCCCAGCGCGCGTGGAAGGCGGCCATCTGCCGACCGAGGCGGTGGGCCGTCTGGATCGCGCGGACGTAGTCGGCGCCGCTGACCTTCTCGCCGAGCTTCGCCGTCCCCCAGGTGATCCTCTCGACCTCGTCGGGCCGCGGCGGGCGGCCCGCGGTCGGGTGGGTTCCCAAATTCACGACGGTGTTCGCCGCGACGATCGTCATGAAGGTCGGGACGACGGCCGCGCGGTCGACTTCCGGATCCGCCTCCTCGACGCGGTGGCCGAGATCGGCGCAGAGCTTCGCGGTCTCGACGAGGACGCGCGAGCTCTCGGCCTCGACCTTGGCGCCGTTCGGCGCGAGCGAGGTGAAGGCGATCCTGAGGGCGCCGGGGTCGGCGCCCACCTCCTCCCGGAACGTCCGCGCCTGCGGCGGCGCGGCATACGGGTCACCAGGGGCCGCCCCGGCCGTCGCGTCGAGGAGCGCCGCCGAGTCCCGAACCGTGAGCGTCACCGCGTGCTCGGCGGAGAGGCCGCCGAGGCCCTCGCCGAGGTAGGGCGCCATCGTGTTGCGGGCGCGCGTCGGCTTGAGGCCTACGAGCCCACAGCACGCCGCGGGGGCACGGATCGAGCCGAAGCCGTCGGTCGCGTGAGCCGTCGGCAGCATGCGCGCGCCGACCGCGGCGGCGGCGCCGCCGCTCGAGCCGCCGGAGATGCGTGTCGGATCCCACGGGTTCTTCGTCGGCCCATGGAGCTGCGGCTCACAGGTGAGGGAGAGCCCCATCTCGCACGTGTTGGTCCGGCCGAAGATGACGAGGCCCGCGCGCTTGAGGCGCCGGACGTGCTCGCTGTCGGCGGCGGGCGGCGGTGAGCCGGCGAAGAACTTCGAGCCACGCGTCATCGGGACGCCCGCGATCGATGCCGTCAGATCCTTGACGAGGAAGGGCACACCGCGGAGCGGGCCGTCGGGCAGGCCGTCGGCGATCGCGCGGCGGCCGTAGTCGTAGAGCTTGATGACGACGGCGTTCACGACCGGATTGCGCGCCTCAACGCGATCGATCGCGGCGTCGAGCAGGTCGGCCGGCGTGACCTTGCCGCGGCGGACGAGGTCGGCGAGTCCCACTGCGTCGTAGCGCTCGAAGTCGGCGAACCCGCTCATCACCGCACCTCCCGAGCGCCGATTGTGCCACGGTCCGGGCGCGGGCGCCGCGCTGGGCGCGGTGTCCGATGCCGTATCAAAATCTGCGCGTTGACGTCGGCGTGCCGGTCGGCGTACGGAACCTCATGACGATCGAACGGTGGCCCGAGGCCGAGCGCCCGCGGGAGCGCCTGTACTGGAACGGGCCGGAGGCGCTGGCCGATGCCGAGCTCCTCGCGATCCAGCTCGGGTCGGGCACGCGCGGCCGGAGCGCGGTCGACGTGGCGCGCGAGATGCTCGCGGCCTATGGCTCGCTCGCGGAGGTCGCCGCGCGCGACGTGACCGAGCTCGCGGGGGTCGCGGGCGTCGGGCCCGCAAAGGCCGCGCGCCTGGCCGCGACGTTCGAGCTCACACGACGGCTCCGGGCGCGCCGGCCGGGCGTGCGCATCGTCCTCTCGAGCCCCGCCGAGGCCTACGCGGCGTTCGCGCCGCTCATGGAGGACCTCACGCGCGAGGTCTTCCGTGTGGCGCTGCTCGACGCGCAGAACGGGCTCCTGCGGGATCGCGTCATCTCCGAGGGGACGCTGTCGGCGAGCCTGGTTCATCCGTACCTGGTGTTCAAGCCGGCCATCCTCGAGTCGGCGGCCTCGGTGATCCTGCTCCACAACCATCCGAGCGGCGACCCGACGCCGAGCCGCGAGGACATTCGCCTGACGCGCCAGCTCGTCGAGTGCGCTCGCCTCCTGGAGCTCCGTGTCCACGATCACTTGGTGATCGGCCACGGCCGCTTCATCAGTCTCGCCGAACGCGGTATCATCTAGGCGCCATGGGGATCAACCCGAGGGGCGTGGGACACGTCGTCCTCAAGGTCCGGGACCTCGAGCGGTCGGCGCGGTTCTACCGGGAGGTGATCGGCCTGAAGGAGGTGGCCCGGTACCGGAACCGCATGGCTTTCTTCTCGGCCACCGGCGCGAACCACCATGACCTCGCACTCCTCGAGGTCGGCAAGCACGCTGCCGCGCCGGCGAGCGACGCCGTGGGGCTCTACCACGTGGCGCTCAAGATCGGCGACCGGCTCGAAGAGCTCCGTGCGGCCAAGGCCCACCTCGAGGCCCACGGGGTCACCCCGTTGAGGCTCGCCGACCACCGCGTGAGCAAGTCGATCTACCTGACCGATCCGGACGGCCACGGACTCGAGCTGTTCGTGGACACCGATCCCGCGATCTGGCGGGAGGACCCGGCCGCGGTGGCGACCGTCGAGCCGCTCGAGCTCTGAGGCGCCTCAGCCCTTCGCCAGCTTCTCGATCCCCTTCTTCGGCAGGGCCTGCAGACGGGAGAGAAGCGTCTTCACCTTCCGCTCGCTGGCGTGGTCCGCGAGGATCAGCTTCTTCGATCGAGTGCCGTTCACGATGTACGCCACCCAATCGTCGAGGTTCGGCGTGCCGCGCCATGCGACGGTAACGCCGCTCAAGCGCAGGCGCCGCCGCCCTTCCACCTTTGCGAGCGGTTTCCGACTGCCTTCCATCGTCGCATTGACCTCTGGTTACGCTGCGCCGGTCGGGAGTGACCGAGGGACGGCTGTTGGGCAAAGATCATGGCCTGCCAACCTTACGAGCGTCGTGATTTAAGTGTCAAGGATTCGTTTGTCCGCTAGAAATGCGCGCGCACGCGCGGCGCGAGGCTCCGGGCCGCGTGGAATCGGCGAATCTTTGGGGTGGTGCTCTTCGTGGACCAATGGATCGTCATATTTCGCGGCCCCGGCCGCGAGAGCGCATCCACCCGGGCGATTTCGTCGCCGGTGGATAGATGTGGACAAGTGGATAAGCTGTGTACATTTTTCATGCCCTCGGCGCGCCCCTCAGCGATCGGCGCGGAGGGACTCTAGGATCTCGCGCGCCAGAATAGGACCGCGCGTGATGAATCCGGTGAAGTAGCCGACGGCGGTCGCCCCCTCGCGGAGCAACCGGCGCGCCTTCTCCGGCGAGTCCACCCCACCGGTGGCGATGATCTCGAGCTCTCGGCCGAAGCGCGCGCGCGTCCGACGCAGATTCTCGAGCGTCACGGGGAAGATCTCGGGCCCGGAGAGCCCGCCCGATCCCTGCGAAAGGCGACGGTCCTCGACCGACCGCGTGTTGCCGTAATTGACGATGCGAATCCCCGCCTCGAGGGCCGCCGGGATGATCTCGAACTCGTTCGCGTCGGCGAAGTCGGGCGAGAGCTTCACGATGAGGGGCTTGTTCGTGGCGGCCCGTACCGCCCGGAGCAGGGCCACGAGCTCGCGTGGCTTCTTGCTCCACTCGTAGACGAGCCGCGTGTTCGGCGACGAGATGTTGAACTCGACCAGGTCAGCCGCCGGGCCGAGCGCTGTGACGAGCGTGACATAGTCGCTCACGGACTCGCCAGCCACGCTCACGATGAGGGGCACGCGATGCGGAAGCCGAGCGAGGGTGGCGCGGAAGCGCTCGAGCCCCGGGTTCTGAAACCCGTTGCAGTTGACGAGCCCCGGGCCCGCCGCGGTCCGGACGCGCGCCAGGTTGGGCGCGGGATGGCCGGGTCGCGGATCGACCGTGATGGACTTGGTGGTGACGGCGCCGAAGCCGAGGCCCATCGCGCGGCGGAGGATCCGCGGATCGTAGTACATCGCCGCGAGGATGAGCGGGTTGGGCAGCCGCACGCCGCCGAGGGTGACGGCGAGCCGCCGGTCGTCGAGGCGGAAGACCGAGAGCCGGTCCCACGGCAGGAGGCGCAGCGCCGTCTGGCCGAGCGCGACCGCGGTGGGCTCCGGGAGGCGGCAGAGGATGCCGTCGTAGAGAAGACGGTAGAGCGCTCCGATGACGCGGCTCATTCGGCGGGACCGGTCGAGAATAGCACACACGGTCCTTGACGATGGCGTACGGTGCCATTTACCGTAAGGCATTGAATTTGAGTAGCCGCGTGAAGGCCCGGCTCGCCGTCCTCCTCGGTGTCACGCTCGTCACGGCGGCGTGCGCCAGTGGACCGCTTTGGAGTCCCCCGCCCGAGGGGGCGGCCGACGCGTGGGCAGCCGCGCCGGAGTTCGCGTTCGCGAGCGACACCTTCGCGTTCGCGAATCTCATCCGCGCGCGTCACCATGGCGAGGCCAACCTCTACGCGAACTACTGCTTCGTGCTGGCCCGCGGTCTCCGGCAGTTCAGCCAGTTCGCACGCTTCGATCCCGCGCTCCCGTCGCTCGATCACGACGGCTACATGGCGCTCGTGCAACAGGTCGCGGCGCTCTCGGTGTGGCGGCCCGCGTTGCCAGCGGACGAGCGGATCGTCATCCCCGGCTACGCCAACCTGCGCGAGTTCTCGCGGGCGGAAGAGGCGACGGTGAAGGAAGGGCTCGGCGCCCGCTTCTGGACCCTCGTGCACTGGACCAACTGGCGGGTCACCTTCTGGGCGACCCGCGACCACCAGGCGAATGTTGCGCACGAGATCGTGAGCGAGCTGCGCGCGGGGCGACTCGTTCAGCTCCTGGTCACCAACTGGCCCAAGCCCGAGCTGAACCACACCGTCGTCGCGTTCGAGTCGCGCGACAGGGGCGCGTTTGTCGACTTCGTCGTCTGGGATCCGAACGACCCCGACGCGCCGGGGATCGTCACCTTCGAGCGTGACGCGGGGCGCTTCTGGGCGACCCGCGTCTACGACACCGAGCCCGGCGCGATCCGGGTCTTCCGAATGTACTACTCGCGGTTCCTCTGAGCGTGGCCTGCCCGCGCGTGGCCGTGCGAGCCGCAGCCGCAGGCGAGGCGAGCCTGTGAACGTGGCCGTGCGAGCCGCAGGGCGTCCGACGCCCGAGGCGAGTCTGTGATTACTGAACCGGTCGCCATCGTTGCGGCGGGAGCCGTCACGCCGATCGGCGCCGATCTCGACGCCTTCTGGTCCGGGCTCGTCATCGGGACGGACGGCATCTCACGCATCGAGCGCTTCCCGGTGGACGACCTGCGCGTCCGCCTCGGCGGCGAGATTAAAAAGCTCAAGCGGGAGCGACAGGGGGACTGTCGCGCCTCCCAGCTCCTGTTCGCCGCGGCCGACGACCTGCGCGCGCGGGCGTCCCTCGACGCCCCGCCCGCCCGCGTCGCCGTGGTCCTGGGGACCGCGCTCGGCGGCGTGGAGGAGGGCGAGAAGGCGCTGGCGCGTGACCCCAGCGCGCGTCGGGCGGCGGCCGCGCTCTACGACGGGCCCGCGTCCGCGCTCGCGCGGCGGCTCGGCGCCCGTGGACCCGTGATGACCGTCTCCACGGCCTGTGCGTCGGGCGCCACCGCGCTCGGCGTCGCGGCGGATCTCTTGCGGTCGGACGCGGCGGACCTGGTCGTCACTGGAGGCTACGACATCCTCTGCCGCTTCGTCATGCGCGGCTTCGATGCGCTCAGGTCGCTCACGCGGGACCGCGCGCGGCCCTTCGACCGTCGGCGCAGCGGCCTCCTGCTCGGCGAGGGCGCGGCTCTCGTGCTGATGGCGCGCGACCGCGACGCGGGCGGGCGGCGCCTCGGGCGGCTGCTCGGCCACGCGAGCGCGAGCGACGGCGCCCATGTCGCGGCGCCCGATCCCGACGGGCGCGGCCTCGAGCGCGCGATCCGCGAGGCGCTCGCCCAGGCGGAGGTCGGGGTCGCCGATATCGACTTCGTGAGCGCGCACGGCACCGCGACGCCGCTCAACGACCGGGTGGAGGCCGCCGTGCTCAGGCGCGTGCTTGACGCGCACGCCGAGCGGATCCCCGTCAACGCCATCAAGGGCGCCCTCGGGCACACGATGGGTGCGGCGGCGACGCTCGAGGCGGTCATGTGCCTGCTCGCATCGCGCGAGGGCGTCGTGCCGCCCACGGTCGGCCTGGAGGAGCGCGACCCGGAATGTGAGCTGGACTTGGTGGCGACCGCGCCGCGCGCGGTCCGCCCGAGGGTGAGCCTCTCCACCTCGCTCGGCTTCGGCGGGTGTAATGCCGCGCTCGTCCTCGAGGGGGATGGACGGTGACCGGCACCGAGGTCGCGGCGGTCGGCGTGGTGACGGGGTGGGGGCAGAGCGTGGTCGCGCTGCCTTCGGACGCCGCGAGGGCGGCGGGCGGCCGGCGGGTCATCGCCGCGCTTCGACCGTCCCTGGTCGGCGAGCGGTTCCGCCGCGCCACACGCGAGTGCCTGCTCGGCGTCGCGGCCGTCGAGGCGCTCCTGCGTGAGGCGAGCCTCGGGCGCGAGGAGATCCGCGGCGGGGAGACGGCGCTGGTCTACGTGACGGCGGCCGCGTACGGTTCCGCGAATCACGATTTCATCGTCGCGGAGGCCGCGGACGTTGGAGCGGGCGCCGTATCTGTTGGAGCGGGGGCCGCGAGGACGGAACACAGCGTGGGTGGCCTGAGAAAGGCGCACGCTGGCCCCGTTGCTTCAAACACGCTTCACTTCCCGTACACCGCGCCGTCGGCGGTGCCAGCGGAGGTTGCGATCGAGTTCGGGCTGACCGGTCCCTATGTCATCCTGCTCGGGGGGGCGAGCGCGATGATCGACGGCCTCTGGCAGGCGACCCTCCTGCTGGGCCGTGGCCAATGCCGGCGCGCGCTCGTCCTCGCGGTCGAGACCTTCGCGGAGTGCGAACCGCTCTGGGCGCGCGGGCGCTGGCTCCTCCGGCCGCCGCTCGTGGAGTCGGCGGCGTGCGCGCTGCTCGTCCCCGGCCCGCGGCGGGCCACCTACGCGCCGGCGTCCACGCCGTCACCACTCGAGGCGCTCGTGCGCGTCCGAGCGGGCGAGACGCTGGCCTGCGCGCCGTTGATCGCGCTGGCCCTGGCGCGTGCGAGCGGCGGCGCGGGCCCGCTCAGGCTCACGGGCGAGTGGCGCGGCCGGCGCGCGGGCCTCGTCTGGGAGACCCCCTAGGAGGGCGATGGATCCCAAGGAAGTCCTCGACGAGCTCCGGACGATCCTCGTGACGCGCCTCAAGTTCGACCAGCGTCGGGCGGCCGACATGACGCTCGAGACGACGCTGCCGAAGGGTGTCGAGGGCTCGATCGGTCTCGACTCGCTCGACTTCATCGAGCTGTCGATCGCGATCGAGGAGCGTTTCGGGATCGTGATGGACGAGTCGCAGGACCTGACCAGGCATTTCCTGTCGTTCGACACGCTCGCTCGCTTCATCACGGCGAGGACGGAGGCCGCGTGAGACGAATCGCGGTCACCGGTCTCGGAGTCGTGAGCCCGTTCGGCGTCGGCACCAAGGCGTACTGGAACGGCTTGAGCGCGGGCGTCTGTGCGATCCGTCCGGTCACGCTCATCGAGACCGAAGGTTTTCGGTGCCGGATCGCCGCCGAGGTGCCCAACGGGATCGGCGGCTCGTTGCGGCGCTCACGGGCCGATCGCTTTGCGCTCGCCGCTGCGCGGGAAGCGCTGGAGGACGCCGGGCTCTCGCGCGTCGAGCGCGCCGAGGCGGCGCTCGTCGTTGGCGCGGTCGGCGGCGGGATGCTGGAGGCGGAGGCGTGGTACTGGGAGCGCTACCGAGGGTCTCGGCCGCCGTCCCGGCCGACGCCCCGCTCGACACTCCCATTCGCGCACGCCGAGGCGCTCGGCAACGCGCTCGGGCTCGAGGGGCCGCGCGAGACCGTCGTGATGGCATGCAGCTCCGGGGCCGCGTCGGTGGCGCTCGCCGCCGATCTTGTCGCCGACGGCGTGGTCGCCACCGCCCTCGCGGGCGGGGTGGACGCCCTCACGCGCATCTGCTTCATGGGCTTCAATGCGCTGAAGCTCCTCTGTCCCGAGCCGTGCCGCCCGTTCGATCGTGACCGGCGGGGCCTGTCCATCGGTGAGGGCGCCGCGTTCGTGGTGCTCGAAGACCTGGAGCGGGCGCGCGCACGCGGCGCCCGGATCTACGCCACGCTCGCCGGGCACGGGATGACGACGGACGCCTATCACGTGACCGCCCCCCACCCGGATGGCGAGGGCATGGTGCGCGCGATGGCGACGGCGCTCGAGCGCGCGCGGCTCGCTCCCAAGGCCGTGGGCTACGCGAACGCGCACGGTACGGCCACGCCGCAGAACGACCGGATCGAGGCGCGCGCGATCCGCGAGGTGTTCGGCCCCGGGCAACTCCTCGTGAGCTCGACGAAGTCCATGATCGGCCACACCATGGCGGCGGCCGGTGCCCTCGAGGCGGTCGCGACCGTCCTGGCGCTGGTCCACGAGGTAGTCCCGCCGACGGCGAACCTCGAGACGCCCGATCCCGACGTGGCGTTCGACTGCGTGCCGCGCGTCGCCCGCGAGGCTCCTGTCGAGTACGCGATCTCGAACTCCTTCGGCTTCGGCGGGCAGAACGTGACGCTGCTCTTCGGTCGGGCGTAGCGATGGCGCGTGTCGTCGTCACGGGCGTCGGTGTCGTCACGGGCCCGGTCACCGGCGGCCGGGAGCACGTCCGGGCGTTCTTGGCGTCGAGCGGCGCTCCGGTGGTCTCCGTCCGCAGCTCCGCGCTCGACGGGCTCGTCGACGAGACGGAGGCCCGGCGACTCTCGCGCATCTGCCAGCTTTCCGTCGCGGCGGCGCGGATCGCGCTCGCGGACGCCGGGCTCGGCCCCGGCGCCGGGCTCGGGCTCGTGATCGGCGCCGAGTTCGGTGATGTGCGCTCGACGATCGCGTTCGTCGACGGCTACCTGCGCCGTGGGCCCGGGGGCCTCTCGGCGCTGCTCTTTCCGAACACGGTCATGAACACAATGGCGGCAGCCACCGCCATCGCCGTGACCGCGCGTGAACTGTCACTCACGCTCAACGCGCCCACGGTCGCCGGCGAGCTCGCCATCGCTCGCGCGACCGCCGCCGTTCGCGCCGGGCGCACGGACGCGGTGCTCGCGGGCGGCGTCGATGAGTTCGATTCGATCCTGGCCGAGCTGCTCGCCGACGGGGGCGCGCCGAGTGAGACACGCGGCGAAGGCGCCGGCTTCGTCCTCCTCGAGTCGCTCGACGTGGCGGAAGCCCGCGGCGCCCGTGTGCTCGGCGAGATCGCGGGGGCCTCGTGGCGCGCGATCAGGGCGCGGCCGTACGGCGTGGGTCGCGACGCCGCCTCGCGGGCGATCGCGGCGGCGCTGGACGAGGCTGGGGCGACCTCGGGCGACGTCGGCCGCGTCTGGGTCTCGGCGAGCGGCGACGGACCACGCGATCGCTGGGAGCAGGCGATCCTCACGGAGGCGCTTCGGCCCGCGCGGCCGCCGCAGACGGCGCTCGCGTCGCGCACGGGCCGGCACGCCGGTCTCGGAGCGCTCGCGGTCGCGGCGGCGGCGCTCGACGACGCCTCGGGCGGGCCGGCGCTGGTCCACGCGGTCGCTCGTGGTGGCACCCACGTCGCGCTGGTCGTACGAAACCGTGGTCGGCACACCCACGATGTCTAGCGACCTCGCGACGTTCGCTCCACTGATCGTCATTCCGGTGTTCAACGAGGCGGAGACGATCGGCGAGATCGTCGCGGCTGCACGAGCGCACGCACCCGTGCTCGTCGTGGACGACGGCTCGGAGGACGAGAGCACGGGGGCCGCGCGCGCCGCCGGCGCCGACCTCCTCCGCCACCCACGGCGCCTCGGCAAGGGCCAGGCGATCCGGACAGGCATCGCCGCGGCGCGGAGCCGCGGCGCGTCGGTCGTCGTCACGCTCGACGGCGACGGGCAGCACGACCCGCAGGACCTCGCCGCCGTGCTCGGCGCCGCGCAGAGCGCGCCGCGGGCGATCGTGATCGGGAGCCGCCTCGGCGAGCCGGGCGCGCTCGCGCCCGACCGGCTGAACGCGATCCGAGTGGCGGGATTCTTCGTCTATTGGGCGAGCGGGCTCAAGCTCGAGGACACGCAGTCCGGCTACCGGGCCTACCCCGTCGCGCTGTTCGACGCGGTCGAGCTGAGGCACGGCGGCTTCGTGCTGGAGACCGAGGTGCTGATCGCCGCCGCGGGCCGCGGCTGGCAGGTGCGCGAAGTGCCGGTACGGGCGATTGCACGGGCGCGGCGGCGCAGCCGGTTCCGTCCGGTCGGTGACGGTGCGGCCATCGGCGCGTACCTGGCTGGCCGCGTCGCGGCGCGCTGGGCGCGCGAGGCGGCGGTCGGCGGCTGGTGGCGCCACCCGCGCCGACGGCGGGCCGCGGCGGCGGCCGGCGCCACGCTGGCGGCGCCCGCGCTGCTCTTTCTCCTTGCCCTGCAGGCGCTGATGCCACGCCGGCTTCCCGACGTGGTCACGCCGCTCGTCGAGAGGCTCTGCTCGCAGGCCCGGCTCGACCTCGCGGGCGAGCCCGAACCGACCACCCTCATGCCGCTGGCGGTGCCGCCGGAGGCGCCACGGTGACGTCGGCTGATCGCTACGACGTGGTCGTCGCAGGCGGCGGGCCGGCCGGCTCGGCCACCGGCGCCTTCCTGGCGCTGGCCGGGCGCCGCGTGCTCGTCGTCGAGCGCGAGCCGTTTCCGCGCTTCCACGTCGGCGAGTCGCTGCTGCCGGCGACGCTTCCCATCCTGGATCGGCTGGGCGTCCACAAGGCGATCGCCGAGCGTGGGTTCCAGGTGAAGTATGGCGCGACCTTCCACGATCAGGAGTCGGGGCTCGAGCACACGTTCTACTTCCTTCGGGACAAGCCCTGGCCGAGCTATGCCTATCAGGTCCCGCGCGCGGAGTTCGACGCGCTCCTGCTCGAGCACGCGAAGAAGCTGGGTGTGGACGTCCGCCAGCCGGCGACGGTGCGGGCCGTCGCCTTCGATGCCGACGGCGTCACGGTCACGGCCGAGAGCCACGGCCAGCGGACCCCGGTACGCGCGCGCTTCCTCGTCGACGCGACTGGCCGAGCGGGCCTGCTCTCCCAGACGGTCGGAGAACGCGAGCGAATCCCGAACCTCGGCAAGGTAGCGATTTTCGCCCACTGGCAGGGCGCCTGGCGCGCCCCCGCGCCGGACGAGGGCAACATCCGCATCTATGTCTTCGAGCACGGCTGGTTCTGGTGGATCCCGCTCGCCGCCGACCGGACGAGCGTCGGCTGCGTCATGCACGCGCGGACGGTGCACGACTGGGGCGGGATGCGCGATGCGCTCTACGCCGAGATGATCCGGCGGTGCCAGCGCGTTGCCGAAGGCCTCGCGGGCGCCCGACAGGTCACGGCGGTCCACAGCGAGGCGAACTTCTCGTACCGCAACCGTCCCGTCGTCGGCGACCGGTTCCTCGTCGTCGGCGACGCGATCGCGTTCGTGGACCCGATCTTCTCGGGTGGAGTGCACATCGCGCTCCAGTCGGGCGAGCTGGCGGCGCGCTCGATCGACCGCGCCCTGGCCGACGGCCGCTTCGACGCCCGGCGCTTCGCGGACTACGAGCGCCGCGTCTGGGGCGGGCTCCACCCGTTCTTCCGGTTCATCCACAAGTACTACGAGCCCGCGTTCCTCGAGCTCTTTCTCCAGCCCAGGACCGCCTTCGGCATGCTCGACGCGGTGTTGAGCGTGCTCTCGGGCGGCGCCTTCCTCCGCATGTCGTGGCGCACGCGAGCGTCGCTGGCGATCCTGTTCTCGATCGCGCGTGTGAACGTCTGGGTGCGACGGCGGGCCGGCCAGCCCGTAGCGTCACGTTTGGAGTGGTAGTACGAGCCGCAGCCGCAGGCGAGGCGAGTCTGTGAACCGGAGCGTACGAGCCGCAGCCGCAGGCGAGGCGAGTCTGTGAACCGGAGCGTACGAGCCGCAGCCGCAGGCGAGGCGAGTCTGTGAACCGGAGCGTACGAGCCGCAGCCGCAGGCGAGGCGAGTCTGTGAACCGGAGCGTACGAGCCGCGGCGTGCTGAGAATTCTTCGCGGGTACGCGTTCGCGATCGCCGGGATCGCGATCGGCGTCGCCGGTCTCGTCACGCTGGGCGCCATGAGCGAGCGCATCGTGCGCTTCATCGAGGGCGGCGACCGCTTCGTCCTCGGCCAGATCTCCGTGGCCGGGCGGGGGATGGGAATGGGCGCGGGCTTCACGGCGGGCGGTCTCCTGCCGGCGGCAACAATCAAAAAGATTTCCGCGGTCTCGGGCGTCGCGGGGGTGCAGCCCCAGGTCATGCTCCCGCTGGACCCCTCCACGTCGCAGTTCATGACCCTGACCCAGGAGCTGGTCCTCGGGCTCGACCTCTCGGTGCCGATGCCGAACCGCTACTACCGCGCGCTGCCGGTGCGCGTCGGCCGGTATCTGCGCGCGGGCGACCGGCACCGGGCCGTGGTCGGGGCCGCGTTCGCCGCCTCGCACGGCCTTGGCGTGGGCTCGGGGCTCGCGCTCGAGGGCGCGACGTATGAGGTCGTCGGGATCCTCGAGCGCATGCTGACGGCGCCCGACCGCTTCGTGTTCGTCCCGATCGAGGACGCCCGGGAGCAGTGGGTGGCGAAGGACCGCCTGCTCCGGACCCTGCTCGCGTCGGGCGCGGCGGCGCTCACGGCCGGCGACCTCAACACCGGCGTCGCGGTCGGCTGGCGCGATGGCGCGGACCCAGACGCGGTCGCCCGACGGATCATGGCCGAGGTGCCCGACGTCAACGTGCAGCTTCCGAGCGAGCTGTCGCGACTGCTCCGCGCCTCGACCGCGTTCTTCGCGGCGCTGCTCGTCGGAATCGGCGTGCTCGCGCTCGTGATCGGCGGCCTCTCGCTCGCCAACACCATGGCGGCGGCGATCTTCGAGCGGATCCGCGACTTCGGCGTCAAGCAGGCACTCGGCGCGACGGACCTGGACCTCGCGCGCGAGGTCTTGGGCGAGGCGCTGGTGGTCACGGTGTGCGGTGGCGCCGCCGGCGTCGGGCTCGCGATTCTGCTCGGAAGTTCCATCGACGTGTGGGCGGGCCGCTCGGGCCAGCAGCTCTTCCACTTCTCGACGCGCCTCCTCGGGGGGGCGTTCGCCTTCTCGGTCCTCCTGGGCGCCGCCGCGGCGGCGTGGGCCACCTTGCGCGTCGCCAGCCTCTCGCCGGCCGAGGCCATCCGGCGGGGCGCGTAGCGCGGCGCCGTGCTGCGCGCGTCCGGCCTCGTGAAGTCGTACCGGGCCCCCTCGGGCGAGCCGATCCCGGTTCTCCGCGGCGTGGACCTCACGGTGAAGGACGGCGAGCTGGTCGCGGTCGTCGGGCACTCGGGCTCCGGCAAGAGCACGCTCCTCAGCGTCCTCGGGCTCCTCGAAGACGCCGACGCGGGCGAGATCACATACGAGAACGTCTGCGTCAGCGTGCGCTCGCGCTCGGCGAAGAGCCGCGCACGGGGGCGGTGGGTCGGCTTCGTCTTCCAGTCGTTCCTGCTGCTGCCGTCACTCACCGCACTCGAAAATGTCGTGCTCGCGGCGCGCTACACCGGGCGCGACCGCACGGAGGCTCGGCGGCGAGCGCAGGTACTGCTCGACGAGCTCGGCGTGCTCGAACGGAAGGACCATTACCCACAAGAGCTGTCGGGGGGCGAGCAGCAGCGGATCGCCTTTTGCCGGGCGGTGCTGAACGACCCACCGCTGCTCCTCGCCGACGAGCCCACCGGCAATCTGGACGACGCCAACGGCGCCGTCATCTTCGACGCGCTCCGACGGCGGGCGCGCGCGGGCGCCGCGGTCGTCGTCGTGAGCCACCGCCCGGAGGCGGCGATGGGCGCCACGGCGGTCTACCGGCTGCGGGGTGGAGTGCTGGAAGCGTGAGTCGCCCTTGAGCCCCGGAGGTTCCGAAATGAGGATCGTCGCGTTCGTGCTGGCGACACTCGTCGTGGCGCTCGTTGCGCCCGTCGATGCGGGGTCGGCCTCCCAGACCTTTCCGGTGACGCTCGACCGGGCGTGGTCCATCGCCGAGAAAGTGCTCAAGGTCCTCGGCTGGGACCTCGACAAGGTCGACCGCTCGATCGGCTGGATCACCACCGACTCGCGCAAGCTCGACGGCGAGGACTACGGCGTCTACGCCAAGGGCACGCGCCACCGGCTGCGGGTCCACCTCAAAGCGGACGGGGAGAACCGGACGACGATCACGGTGGAGCGCACGGTATTCAGGCGCGAGCGCATCCTCTGGATGGACAGCGACGAGCCAGTCGCGACCCCGGACCAGGCGGTCGAGCGCGAGGTGCTCGCGGCGATCGGAAGGTCGTTCTGATGCTGAAGACCTTCGTGCTCGTCCTGATCGCTGTCGTGATCGGCGGCACCGGTCACGTCCTGCTCTCGAAGGGGATGAAGACGGTCGGCGACCTCACCGAGGCGCCGTCGTCGATGGTGGGCGGGATGATTGTCCGTGCGGTCTCGAGCCCGTGGCTGCTTCTCGGCGTGGCGCTCCAGGCGACGTTCTTCGTGATGTACTTGACCCTGCTCTCGCGGGCGAACGTGAGCCAGGTGCTTCCGCTGACGGCGATCGACTACATCGTGGTCGCGCTCCTCGCCCGCCTTCTCCTCGCCGAACCGGTGACGCCGGCCCGCTGGGCCGGCATCGTGCTGATCGCGGCCGGCGCGGTCCTGGTCTCGCGCACCTGACGCGCGCAGGTGCGGCGCTCGCCGTGGCGGCGCTCGCGGTCGCGACCGCGGCGCCGCTCGTCTTCGAAGGGCTCGGGCTGGCGCCCTTCGACGATCCGGGCGAGGGCATGCACGTCGAGATCGCGCGCGAGCTTCTGCGCTCACGCGATCCGGTCACGCTGACGCTCGGCGGCGTCCGCTACGTGGACAAGCCGCCGCTCCTCTATGCGCTTGTCGCCAGCGCGCTGGCCCTCGCCGGGCCGAGTGAGACGGTGGCGCGCGCGGTGCCCGCGCTCTCCGCCCTCGCCGGCGTCGCGGCCACGGCGTGGTTCGGCGGACGGCTGCTCGGCGCGCTCGGCGGGTTCGTCGCCGGGATGGCGCTCCTGACGAGCGTGGGGTTCTTTGCCTTCGCACGCTACGTCCGCCCCGAGACGCTCTTCGTCGCCGCGCTCGCCTGGGGGTTCGCGCTCGTCCTCACGGGCGTCGCCGAGGGACGGCGCGGGCGGGTCGCGGCGGGCCTCGCGGTCTTCGGCGTGGCGGGGCTCGCGAAGGACCCGATCGGCGCGCTGGCGCCGCCACTCATCATCGGCACGGCGCTCGCGCTCGCGCGCCGGGCGCGGCCGTTCGGCCGCTGGCTTCCGTTGCCGGGCGTCTTCGCGTGCCTCGTGCTCGGCTTTGGGTGGTGGCCGGCGGTGGAGCGACGCACGCCGGGGTTCGTCTGGTACACGGTGATCGACAACCACGTGCTCAACGTGGCGCGGGCCCGCCAGTTCCCCGACGAGGACGTGCCCCTCTCGGTCGCGCAGTTCCTGGCGGTCGCGCTCCTGGGCGCGGCACCGTGGATCCTCTCGGCCGGCGCCGCGCTCGGAGCACTCGTCCGGCAGCGCGCGTGGCGCGATCCTCGGGAGACGGCGTGGGTCGCCCTCGCCCTCTGGGCGGTCGGCGGCATCGCGCTGGCGGCGCTCTCCCCGTTCCGGCTGCCGCACTACGGGCTGCCCGCTTACTTCGCGGTCGCCCTCCTCGCCGCCCGCGGCTGGGAGTTTCACGGCGGCCGGCGTCTCGTCGTCGCCCATGCGCTCGTCTTCGCCGCGCTCGCGCTGGTCTGCGGGCTCTTCTGGGTGAGCGACGGGAGTCACTTTCTCGAGTCGGTCCTGCGCGCCACGGACGTCGCCACGCGCAAGAGCGCGGCGGCTGGGCAGGGGGCGCCGCTGCCGTCGTTCGCGGAGTTCCAACCTCTCCTCGGCGACGCCGCCCTCGTCTTCGCGGCGGGCGCCGTGACGTCCATCGCCTGCGTCCTCGTAGGAGGCGGCGCGTGGGCGCGCCCACGCGTCGCCGCGTTCGCCGTCCTCGCCCCGATGCTCGCGCTCTTGCCGTTGGTCGCCGCCGCGCTCAGCCTGGTCTCCGCCCACCGCGCGGCGCAGGGGATGGGCCTCGAGCTCGTTCGGCGCGCCAGGCCGGGGGATCTGATCGTCCACGAGGGCCCGCTCGAGAACTCGGGCGCGCTCGAATGGTATTCGGGCCGCCGCCCCGTGATCCTCGAGGGTCAGAAGAGCGTGCTGGCCTTCGGAGCGCGCCGCCGTGATGCACGCGACGCGTTCTGGGACGCGGCGCGGCTTGCGACGGCCTGGGGGACCGCCCGGGTGTGGGTCGTGAGCGTGCGTCCCCCCGAGGCGAGTGTCGTTGCGGCGCTTCCAGGTGCGCGGCTCGTCTTCGCCGACGGCGGCCGGTGGCTCTGGGTCAACGAGCCGCCCTAGTCACCGTCAGTGGGAGCGCCGCCGCTCCCCCCGACCCCCCCCACGGATTACGCGCGGCGGCCTGGCCCGCAAACCGATTGCGCGGGCAAAGCCCGCGCTCGAGAGGTGGTTACGCCGATGCGCTGGCGGGGGGTTTCTCCAGAAGCTCGGTGACCGTCGTGAGCTCGTAGCCCGCCGCCCGGAGCCCGTCGATCATCGCGGGGAGGGCCTGGACGAGGCGCTCGGGCGCGCGCCAGGGTCCCTCGGCGTCGTGCAGGTCCACGATGGCTCCGGAGTGGGCGCGGCGTAGGACGTGCCGCACCTGGTCCTCCGCCGCCACGGGCCTGAGCCCTTCGGGCTGGAGCGACCAGAACACGCACCGCTCGCCACGGCGGCGGAGCGCGCCGAACATCGCGGCGTTGACCATCCCCCACGGGGGACGGAAATGACGTGGCTCGCGTCCTGCGAGCTCGGCCAGCGTCGCGTGTGCCCGGTCGATCTCCTCTGCGGTCCGCCGCGGGCCGCAGAGCCACAGGGACCGATGCGACCAGCCGTGGCTCGCGACTTCGTGGCCGTCGCCGACCATGCGGCGCACGGCGTCCGGGACCTGCACGGCACGCTCGCCCACCAGGAAGAACGACGCGCGCGCCCCGCGCCCGGCGAGGAGGTCGAGAACGCGTGGCGTCCAGTCGCGATCGGGACCGTCGTCGAACGTGAGCGCCACACGCCGGGTCGCGTGGCTGCCGCGCCACACGCAGCCGAGCGCGAGTAGGTGGGCGCCCCACGCATACGCCGCCCATCCGACGGCGGCGGCGACACCGAGCCGCGTCAGGATCACGGCCGCCCCGTCGGCTGTCCCAGCGGCTCGAGCACTGCGGAGACGACCCGCTGGGTCGCGTCGCGCCGCCGGAGGCGGCGGATCCGCGCGCGCAGCCGCTCGAGGAGGTCGGGATCGCCGAGCGCGCGGTCGAGCAGGTGAACGAGCTCGACGTAGGAGCGCGCGACGAGCGCTACTCCTGCGCGGGCAGCGAAACGCTCGTTGCGGCGCTCCTGGCCGGGCAGCGAGCCGTAGGCAAGGATAGGCACCTCGGCCACCATCGCCTCGGCGAGCGTCAGGCCGCCGGCCTTCGTCACCAAGAGGTCGGCCGCCGCCATGAGTCGACGGACGTCTTCCACGTAGCCGAGTGTCCGGACGCGCGAGCCGTCGGTGAGGCGCTCGAGCTTTCGCCTGAGGCTCGTGTCGTGGCCCGCGACGAGGAGCCCGTGGAGTGGCCGCTCGAGGGCGTCGAGGGCCCGCCCGACGTCGGGCAAGCGACCGAACGAGCCGCGCGAGCCCGCCATGGCGAGCACGACGGGGACCCGCGCCCCGAGCCCGAGGGCGGCGCGCGCGGCGGCGGGGTCCTCCGGCTCGGCGAACTCCGCGCGGACAGGCATGCCGGTCACGACGATCCGCTGCGCGGGGATGCCGCGGGCGATGAACTCGTGCTTCACCTCGTCGGCCGCGACGCAGTAGCAGTCGATGTGGCGCGCGATCCACTGGCTGTGCGCGACGAAGTCGGTGACGACAGTGGTGTGGGGCGGCGTGCGCCGGCCCTCCGCGAGCAGCGCGGACATCGCGGTGGCGGGCGTGGCGTGGACCGTCACGACCGCGTCCGGCCGGAGCGAATCGAGCAGCGGCCCGAGCCGTCGGGCGCCCAGGCGCGTGACGCCCAGGGCCAGCGGCGAGTCGCTCGCCATCCAGTCGCCGAGCGCGTAGCCGATGCCCCAGAGCACGGGCGCGCGGCGGAGCATCGCGTGGTAGAGCGCGCGCGAGGCGCGCTCGAAGAGCGGGGAGACCAGCTCACGGAAGTGGTCCACGACCGTGACCCCACACCCCTCGCGCTCGAAGGCCCGCGCGAGACACTGCGCCGCGGCGTTGTGGCCGGAGCCGTAGCTGGCAGTGAGGATGAGGACGCGTTTCATCGTCGCGGGCCCCATGCTACCCTCTGGCCGAAGTCAGCGAAACACACCAAGTCGGTCGTCAATTACCCACATTTCCACCGTTGTCCACAACAGAAAAATTGCACGATCTGACGCGCTCTCGCGGGCGTCGGATGGAGGATTACCCCATTTTCTCTGGCCGACACCGAGGGTTGCCCGGAAAAAAAATGAATTGACGCGACCTTACCCATCGCCTACTCTCCATCCCGTCTGTGACGGCACGGGCGGAGGGTTTGTGAGCTCTCGAGCCAGCTCCCTTTGGGTGTTGTCTCGCTACGGCCTCGCCGTGATCCTGGCGGGACTCGCGTTCCTGACCAGCCTCGGGATGGCGCCGCACTGGAGCCAACACCACCTCCTGTTGCCCTTCTATCCCGCGGTCATTTTGAGCGCCTGGTTTGGCGGCTTCGGCGCCGGACTCCTCACGACGCTCCTGTCCGGAGTCGCGATCACCTCTCTCTATCTGTCTCCGGCCCACTCACTGACGATCCGGGACCCGGGGGACCTCGTAGGAGTCCTCCTATTCGTGAGCGTCGGTCTTCTCGTCAGCGCCATGAACGCTCGGTTGCTGGATGCGCAGTGTCGCGCCGAGTCGGTCGCCCGAGAGCTCCGGCGGGAGATCGAGGAGCGGAGGACCTTGGAAGCGGTGTCTGCCAAGCTCGCGACGATCGCGGACGAGCTGTATACCTCGGCCGAGCGTTACCGGCAGCAGATCGCGCGCCTCGGGGGGGTATTCCGCGCGCGGCGCGACGGACGGATCGTCGAGTGCAGCGATCTCTTCGCGCGCCTCCTCGGCGCCGCCTCGTCCGAGCAGGTTCTGGCGCGGAGTCTGACAGACCTCTTCCTCGACCCCGTGCAGTGGCAGGAGTTGACGGCATCGCTCACGCCGGGGGGTCTCGTCTGCAGCCGGGAGCTCCACTGGTGGCGGAACGACGGCGCGCCGCTCACGGTCTTCGCGAGCATCCGCGAGGCCGACGGTCTCGTCGAAGGAATCGTGATCGACATTACCGACCGCACGGGCGCCGAGGCGGTCGATCAGCGTTCGAGATGAGCAGGCACATCCCGTCGCCTCCAGCCGACGCGCGGTGCCCGATCCGCTGGCTCCAGGCACGGTATCGGTTCGGCGAGGACTGCAGGCATATTTCTGTCCCCGAGACGGGCCTGACACGCATTCGCGAGATGGCGGACGAACTCATGGGGACCGCCGGCCTCGTCGCGATTTACATCGCCGACGCACCGGCCAAGGCGTATGACCTCGCGGAGAAGCTCGGCCGGGTCGTCGGCACTGTTCAACTCGTCCCGCTCCCGGCGGGGCGCTCGGAGCGAGACTATCAAGACCGTGACCCGATCGACGAATACCGCGCGTGGCCTTACGGGTGGCCGTGCAGGGTCGTTCATGCACCCCCGCCGCAGCAGTGCCCTCTTCTCAGTGACCTCGTAAAAGAGGTTTACGGGCCCGGCGCACCGTTCCTGCCGTTCGTCGCTCCACTTCGGTACGCCCCGATGCGACTGGACCAGAAGATGAGTCGTGCCCTGGAGCGCTACTTCAACTAGCAGGCTGCTGAAAAAGCGAATGACGACGGCACTGTTGTTCTCAACTCGGTCCAGCGGAGGCCCCGCGGGCGACCCGCGCGGCGTCCGGCTGCCGGCCGATCTGCGATCGTCAGGCCCTGTCCG